>FZPS01000066.1_pt137 | contig 46222 bp, 37 predicted proteins | sample 1817821 | NCBI WGS metagenome assembly FZPS01 (sample SAMEA104158645, study PRJEB21678) | metagenome | place: Germany | collected 2015-04-21 | reverse complement strand
AGTTGTTCCTTTGATAGTAACATAGTCTTTGAATTTTATGGTTTTATTTTTTGTTGAATTACAAAACTAATAAAATTTTTAGACTATGTTTTTTTATTGGTTCAGACACACTTTTTGAAACAGTATCACGGACGCAGCAAGACCTGGACGTTTCAATCCACGCACCCGCAAGGGGTGCGACATGGTAAGCCCACACAGCGCAAGGTTTCAATCCACGCACCCGCAAGGGGTGCGACTGTCCTTATTACGGACTACGACCAGCACACGTGAGTTTCAATCCACGCACCCGCAAGGGGTGCGACGTCTCTTTCCTTTCTCGCCGTTGTTATGGTCGATGTTTCAATCCACGCACCCGCAAGGGGTGCGACCACATGCGAGCGGGAGCGTATATGAGTAATGCTAGTTTCAATCCACGCACCCGCAAGGGGTGCGACCAAAATGAAAAGATTTGAAGCATTTTACAAAAACGTTTCAATCCACGCACCCGCAAGGGGTGCGACACTTCACACTTGCAGACATCAATTTGATTTTCAAGTTTCAATCCACGCACCCGCAAGGGGTGCGACAGCAGTTGCCGCTGTGCGTAGTTGAGGATAAAAGGTTTCAATCCACGCACCCGCAAGGGGTGCGACATCTTGGCAACTTTCCGTTTACAAATACCTTTTTGTTTCAATCCACGCACCCGCAAGGGGTGCGACCCATGTTCGGAGGTTTTGCACTGCACGTGAACTGGTTTCAATCCACGCACCCGCAAGGGGTGCGACTCGAGGGTTTCACTTGCACACTCGTAGGTGAGAGCGTTTCAATCCACGCACCCGCAAGGGGTGCGACACGAGGCAAAGGTAAAGTATGATGCAGTATGTGTTTCAATCCACGCACCCGCAAGGGGTGCGACCACCGAGAAGGTGCTCGAGGCGCGTACACAAAATGTTTCAATCCACGCACCCGCAAGGGGTGCGACTCGAGGGCGACGAGGTGATCGGGTATCGCATAGTCGTTTCAATCCACGCACCCGCAAGGGGTGCGACCACAACCAAAGGTTGCAAGTTCACCAGCCATGAGTTTCAATCCACGCACCCGCAAGGGGTGCGACTCCCATATTGCCATAGGCACTACGGGGACGCCGAGGTTTCAATCCACGCACCCGCAAGGGGTGCGACTCTATGACAGCGCGTTGACGGATATGTCAGCCGAAGTTTCAATCCACGCACCCGCAAGGGGTGCGACCACCGCAGCTGCTCATCGTAGCGGGCATGCAGAAGTTTCAATCCACGCACCCGCAAGGGGTGCGACGGTGGTGCTGTTGCCTGTCGGATGTCGCACGACCGTTTCAATCCACGCACCCGCAAGGGGTGCGACGATCCAACCTCGAAAAATTGAAAGCAATGCAAGAGTTTCAATCCACGCACCCGCAAGGGGTGCGACTTCTCTGAAAAGTAATAGCTCTTTTTCATCATTGTTTCAATCCACGCACCCGCAAGGGGTGCGACCTGTGTTGTCGGTAAACCTCTCAAACGGCTCTATGTTTCAATCCACGCACCCGCAAGGGGTGCGACCTCAGATGTGTTTGATGGTGAAATATTAGACACTAGTTTCAATCCACGCACCCGCAAGGGGTGCGACACCGCAACCTGCTCAACACATACCAGACCTTCGAGTTTCAATCCACGCACCCGCAAGGGGTGCGACTATCTGCCCTAACGCAATACGCTGCCCGTAGGTGTTTCAATCCACGCACCCGCAAGGGGTGCGACAAGGCCGGACGTATACTTTATCTTAACCTAGAAGTTTCAATCCACGCACCCGCAAGGGGTGCGACTGTTGTCCTCGGCAACCAGTCCACGGAGCTGCTTGTTTCAATCCACGCACCCGCAAGGGGTGCGACTACGTTTCCTACCCGCTGTGAGGCAGCGAAAAAGTTTCAATCCACGCACCCGCAAGGGGTGCGACTGCTATGGATACAGGGTATGTTCGCATACTCGCAGTTTCAATCCACGCACCCGCAAGGGGTGCGACTTGTGATATACTTCCGTGCAGTGGCGGACATCCTGTTTCAATCCACGCACCCGCAAGGGGTGCGACATGTCTCTGTTTGTAAATGCCTATGTAGGTAATTGTTTCAATCCACGCACCCGCAAGGGGTGCGACAAAGATAGTGCCACACCCTACTCCCAATGTATAGGTTTCAATCCACGCACCCGCAAGGGGTGCGACATAAGTAAATCCTGCTCCATCGTGCCAGCAAATGTTTCAATCCACGCACCCGCAAGGGGTGCGACAAGCGTAAAAGAGATAGATACAGGTTATATGCACGTTTCAATCCACGCACCCGCAAGGGGTGCGACGGTGGAGAAGGGCGCACCATCAGAAGTCGAGGTGTTTCAATCCACGCACCCGCAAGGGGTGCGACAAAGGACTTCCGCTATTAACGCCTACGAATGTGGTGTTTCAATCCACGCACCCGCAAGGGGTGCGACTTGATTGATGACGAAGGTGCATCGTACTTATCAAGTTTCAATCCACGCACCCGCAAGGGGTGCGACGCAAGTGTATTTTGATAGTGAATGGGCTATTGCTGTTTCAATCCACGCACCCGCAAGGGGTGCGACACATTCGCCGATTTGTATTACCTTAGTTCGATGGTTTCAATCCACGCACCCGCAAGGGGTGCGACCCCGTGTTATCGGCTTTTAATAAGGTTACAAATTGTTTCAATCCACGCACCCGCAAGGGGTGCGACTAACGGCCAAGTTTGACATCGACGACCTGTTCAAGTTTCAATCCACGCACCCGCAAGGGGTGCGACGCTTTATTCCAGCGGCATAACACGACACGAAACGTTTCAATCCACGCACCCGCAAGGGGTGCGACCAGACAGGAGTTGCTCAACCTGCTGGACTTGATGTTTCAATCCACGCACCCGCAAGGGGTGCGACTGTGACATTTACAACTGTTTATGTATAAACACTTTGGAGCATCACAAACGCGAATATAGTCATTTATCTCAATTATTAATCAATTAAAGCCTAAACAATATTGTAAGTGTTTGATTATTCGTCATCGCGAAAGTTCGTGATATTATGTATCATTATAGGTTCGCGCTAATCAAACAATAAGTTCAGAAGTTACATCATATGACGTAACTTTACCGATAAACTCAACTTTTGAATTCCAATTCTTACCAAGACGATAGAACCTGATGCTGTCCAATTTTTTATCTATAATAAGCGACAATCTATTCTGAAGTTGAATAAATTGCGCCTCATTTAACACACATTCAAATACTGAATTTTGAACACGCTGGCCATAGTTTTGACATTCTTTTGCAACTTTTCTTAACCTACGTTGTCCGGATTCTGTCACTGTATTCACATCATATGTTATCAAAACCATCATAATTCAATGAATCAAAAATACTGGATAATCATCAATATCATCTCTCAAACATTTAGCTAATAACATAGCCTGAGCATATGGCAACAAGCCAATAGGTATTTTTTCATTAATGTAAGGATGTACAATCATTTCCTTCTTTCTTGCCTGCCATGCCGATAACACTGTCTTACGTCCTGCATCTGTAAGTTTTACAGAGTCCTCTCCTTGAGATAAAAAATCTCTCTTTGATATTTGTCTTCTGTTTATTAAAGACAGTACAAGACGATCACCAAGATAAGCCCTAAATTCTTCAACCATATCTAATGACAAAGATGCTCGACCGGGTCTCAAAGTATGCAAGAAACCAACATAAGGGTCCAGGCCTACGGTTTCAAGAGCAGAAGTTATATCATTAGTCAATAAAGTATAAACAAAGGATAACAGTGTATTTACCTCATCTTTAGGGGGACGTCTGTTTCTTGTAATAAATGGAAAATCCTCCTTCTGATTGATAATCAAATCCGGAAAAACTTCAAAATATGCATTTGCTGCATATCCTTCTATTCCACGTAGTGTATCAGGATCCTTTGCTGACAAAGACTCTTTTTGCATCTTAGCCAAATACCTAATAGCAGAATTCACCTTGTCATTACTGCCGTTATCTCTAATAAAGCGTTGCAGAATTGCTCTATAATTATGGATTTTCCCGCTTATAAATAACTGACTTAACTGTAATGATTTCTCTTTATTATCAGATAAACGGTATTGAGTTGTACGTAACAGTACATTACCATGTTTCGGACCATGAAAATGTCCAATAAAACGTCCATTTGGAGATAGAAATGTAAGTGAAATACCATTATCCGCACATAATTTCATCAGTCCGGGGCTTACTCCCATATAACCAAATGTCACAACTCCTTCAATATTTACAGATGGTATGCGAAATATTTCTTCTTTGTCAACAGAAACGACAACATTCTCACCATCCTTGCTAAGATAGGCATTGGGGGTTGTTACATATAATATATTAAGTAGTTTCCTCATACAAATTTTTCTTCAGATACTTGTTTACAGATTGACGTTCATGTAAGTCAGGCATACACACATTAATTAACGAACAGTTTTTACAATGTTTGACTGTAGGTTTTGGTATGATTTTATTCTTATACAATTTATGCATTGTTTTGGCGGATTTTATTGTCAATAACCGCAAAGACTCACTAATATTAACAATCTCACGTCTGTTCGTTTCTGCGTAATACAATGCTCCAGAATCTATTTTGATACCATACATCTCTTCAAGGCAAATAATCTGAGCCGTCAACTGTACTTCGTCCCGTTCATCCGATTTTTGACGGCCACGCTTATACTCAATAGGAAAAGGTTTCCACCACCCTATGTAAGATGGGTGTTTTATACTATTTTCAGATTTAACAGTTGGATGCAATTCAACAATATCAGCAACTCCATATAATCCCAGACTCTTAGAAGATATAGATACCGATCTTAATGTAATTATATCACCAATCTTTTGGCGATAAAAAGGATCATCAACATGCTTGTGCAATATTTTACCTTCAGCTGTCAATCGATTTTCATCCCAAAGCTGTTCAATATGAATCAATGCCCATTGTCGGGGACAAAACATAAAATGTTGAATCCCCGACAACATTAGCATTTCTTCTTCATTGTACATATTAAATAAGGTATTCAACCGTTACACCCGACGGTACTCCCTTTTCATCGACAGTTACTGTATAATCTTTGAACGAGCGAGCTGCTCCATTTGTGTTTTTTTCAATTTTTACCAAATCGAATAATTTGTTGGCAGGAGCATTGCCCAAAATTGAGTCATGCTTAAACACAATCAGCTTTTGGGCGCTCATCAAACCACGTGCAGCCGAACGATCCACATCAAACATATTCTTCAATGCCTCCCAGAACAAAGCAAGGTCATCCTCGTTGAAACCTGTCTGTTTGGCGAGATTAGCCGAAATGAAACCATAACAAAGATACAGACCGTAGGGAACGGTAGATTTACGACCTTGAATGCCAACCTGTGCCTCGTACGGTTTGTCTTCATCTCTAGCAGCGCATACAGTTATAGCATGTTCTGCTGATATGATCGGATCCAAACTCCTTGCAAAAGTCATTTGTATCGCACCTCTCACCTGACCGGCATTGGCACCTGTTGATAAAACAGCACCAAATGTTCTAACATCATAAAATTTTTCGCACATTTGTTTTCTTCCTTTTGGAACTTGTTCGGATTCCGCTTTATCTTTAATTTCTAAATTAATACCTATCTCCGCATAAGCTTTTCGGATTTCTCTATTTATTATAGTCTCTTCTCCTGAAAGTTCTTTAGATTTAACAAGGATATCGTAATTTTGGACACCCTGTTTAGCCACCTGGACATAGTTACGTACTTTACGTTTAAGGCATACATCGGTTACGAGTCCCATGCCTGTTTCAGCATCTACCCGAGGCAGATTACCTGCATCAGGATCACCATTAGGATTGCCATCCTGTATATCAAAAAGATATACAAAATCGATTCTGTTCTTTAATTCTGACATAATTCATTGATTTTAATTTATTTGAACTCTTTTTACTCTATCTCTTCATTAATAGAAGCCTCTTTTGCTTCCTTGCTGACGAAGAAATCTTGACGTTGGTGATAATAGCCTACAAAAAAGCGGCCTTGGTCTTGCAAATCAAGATGCGCAGGAAAACCCTCAGCAGGCAGCTTATCAATAATTTCTTGTTTTAACTTCTCGAAGAATATTTGCTTGCTCGTGTTGAGCTTTTTGATGTGATGAACCGAAAGGTTCAAGATGGTAGCAAACACTGCCGAAGGTGTTGAACTCGCAGCATTTATGTAACGATCACGAATGCTATTTATATTATTAGCATCCTCTTGAATTTTCTCCAATGTGGCGAATAATCGTCCACATAGATAACCTGAATTGGTGTTTTGTTTGTCCATTTCTTTTTTTATTTCATTATTATTCAATCTGTTCAAATAAGCCTTTATAATTGCTGCACGACAGGGGTTGCTGTAAGGCGAAACATCCTGTTCAGCTCGAATGCGGCGTAAACACGCCTGATAAAGCGAAATAGGATAAGGCAAACCTTGCACGATGCTCTTGATGATGGCTTCTAAAAGGTTATGCTGAACGTCAGACAATTTTCCGCCAAGGGTGACAGCACTTGCTATCTGATGCAGGCCTTGGTAAGGTCTCTTTTTTTTACGAGTATCTATTATTTCCATATCGTTGAAATGTCTTAGAATCAGCTCTGAAAACTTCTTCAACGAACATTCATGCCAATAAACAACTGCAATACGCGCTGAATTGGGTGCCAAACCAAGAAAATAAAAACGATCTTCATCGTTAGTAGGCTTCTTGCCCGAATAAATATCTTCAAACAACTTACGAACTGATGCAATTCGCTCATTCGGATCATCGTCGTTTTCAGTCGTCCCAAATATCGCATAAAGAGCTTCTTCTGCTTCATGTAAAACTTTTTTATTTGAAGATGCCCAGAAAAGGAAAGTACGAGATGCAATATTAAATTGATTCTTAGAACCGAATTCCAACAACTTATTAAGAGCTGTTGTATACTTAAACTCAACATCTTCAGAAATAGGTGCATTGTATGCTTGATTTTTTCCATAGGAATCGTATCCCGACTTTTTCTGAAATGAAACCAAGGTTGTTTGAGTACTTTTTGATGGCATCATTTTAATTTTACTGTGGATTCTTGCAGTAACACCTCTCTCACCCGAAACAAGACAAATGTTGACATTATTAGTTGTGTTAGATGAAAGTATATAATTCAAAACTTCCCTATCTTGGGCAACTATAGATGTATTTCCATCTAACAAGAAAGAAATATTTTTTTGAGATTTACTAAGACTATCCCATAATTTACTTGCCTTAATCTTTTCAAAATTTTCATCAAAAGATTCGTAGAACAATGAAACAGCTCTAAGGGATTCGTTTTGTGGTAGTTTTTGTCTTAACTCGTGAATCCTTTCCACAAACTTTTGTTTGCGTAAAGTCGCTCCTTTATCTTCCGGAAAACCAAGTACATATTTACAATTATCCCACAGATAATTAGCAACATACTTTACTCCGGACCTAATAACAGTTTTAGCAACAAGAAATAAATTAGCGCTCTTATTATCAATCATTTGACTGTCAATTCTAATAAATTGACCTTCAGTGTTAATGACAATCAAATAACCTATCTCTTTCTGTTCGGTGCCTTTTTTTGGAAGGTCACACCTATCATAATAATCACATAACGCTTTCAGTATCATCTTAGAACCTCCTTACTGTTTTTATCGGGGACTATAATAACACCGTGTTGCATATCGGCACGGAAAAACAATGCATCAGGGTTATTTAAATTTTGTTCAAAGTCCATGTCGTAGAGCATAAGACCTAGATTTCGACTTTCATCAATTGCCGGCTGCAAATCTTCTGTTTCAGGATTTACCAAACGAAAAAAACACGAAAATTCACGAGTTCCAAGATATGGTTGATAAAAGCATTGTCCCTTACCGGCACGACGTTCGAAAATTGCATTGTACTTACCAGGATTCTCGTCCTTGCAAAGCAATTCGGCTTCTTCAATATCAATTTGAGGATTTTTTGACTCTTCCCTTTTCCATTGCGGAATAAAAACCAACTTCGCCCAAATACGATAACGCACATCTCTAAGCAATAGGCTGTTTTTTTGTTGACGTTTTTCTTCTATAAAAATTTCAGATGATTGTAGGCTTGCCACTGCCCCTACTTCATTTCGACGCAAGGATGTCCATTTGATTGGGTTTAGCACTTCTATCTTCGTCACTTGCCAGCGAATAGCGGGCTTCCGAAAAATAGCTTCGAATATGGCACGTGCCGCCGATGGCGTGATTACATCGTAACTCATTCGTTCTACCTTCAATTCCGGACGTGTGAAACAGGCATAACTACCCCACACCTCCAAACAAAATTCTTTGTCATAATACTCCATAATTTTATTTTTTTTATTCTTCCATAAGCATTTTACCACAAATATTTTAGTTATATTCTCTAGTTGATTTTCTTATAGGACTAACAAATCAAAATTTCGTTTAACCAATGATTGTCTATCAACAAACCAATTTTTTCATCATATTGTTCACGCCCCTCCAGTACGTAAATGCCTTCCAATACCTCTTTTACCAAACCTGCTTTTCGCAACTTATTGAAATCACGTTCATAAATACTGACCGTATATTGATTCAATTGCTTTATCATGTTGTATGTCGGTCCTTCTTTTTCGAGCCGTGCAACCAAATCCATTGAATTATTCCAATTTACAATAACGCCAATGGCTGTGTCATCTATCAGACGAAATGCTTCGGCGGCAGTTTTAAATTGAGGTGAACGTGGATTCTCTAATAAAGACCTGATATCAACTTTATCAAATGTTTTCACTTGAGCATAAAGTTGGTTAAAATATTCTGTCATTGCTTCAGGACTAAACCAATCAAAACTACGTGATAGCATATTCTTTCGAGCATTATTAGTTTGAGTGATATAACCCTGCGGTAAGACTTTGTCTAAAGAAAAGACAAAGGTGTCAGCCATATCTAATTTTCCCTCACGATTACAACGACCTGCGGCCTGAAGTATAGAATCTAATCCTGCTTCCTCACGGTAAACCACTGGAAAATCAATATCGACTCCAGCTTCAATCAACTGTGTAGCTATTACACGAATAATTGGGTGTTTATCTGACTTTAACTCATTTTTAACCATCTTAATGGCATCGCCAACGTGTTTGGGACACATCATTCGCGAAAGGTGGATTGTCAAACCCTCGTCCGGAAGTTTGGAATAAATATCTTGTGCTGTTTTACGGGTATTTACAATACAGAGTACACGGGGGTGTTTGACAAGCTCGTTTGCTAATTCTTCAAGTGTTGTAGTTCCTTTTTCCATATGAATCTCAACCCTCCGTAAACTGTCATGAAGATTGAAGTCTTTAGGAATAATTTCCGTAACAGAATCAATACCTTCCAATTTAGTGTTAGGATCATTGAGACTGGTATAAGTGCCTTTTAATACCGGTTGGCTGGCTGTAGTAAATAGAATTGAAGTCTTGAAAAGTCTTTGATAGGATTTTAATGAATTTACTATAGGTTGCAAGTATTCTATCGGCAAAGCCTGAACTTCATCCAATATCAATACACTATTGCAAATATTATGCAACTTTCGACAATCAGAAGGGCGATTAGAATATATAGACTCAAACAATTGAACATTTGTTGTAACAATAATTGGATAGTCCCAATTTTCTGTTGCCAACTTAATTCTCTGTTGTATATTCCAATCCTTAACATCATCAAAACTAATATTGGAATGATGTTCAAGAACACTTTCATCACCAAAAATATCCCGAAGTATTGCAGCTGTCTGTACAATAATACTTGTATATGGTATTGCAATTATTATACGTTTTTTATCATACTTCAAGGCATGTTTCATAGCCCAAAGCAATGATGACAAGGTTTTGCCCCCGCCAGTCGGTACCGTCAGGCTATAAAAACCAGGTTCGTATGAGGAAGCATCGGCACAGGCTTGTTGTACTTTTTGTCGAATAATATTAACTGTCTCTGCCGATTTTGACTTGGATTTTAAATTAGTGAGGTAAGCTTCCAACATAGGATATAAATCCTTTAAAGATTTTTTTTCGCCACGATATTTGGCTTGTTCAGGATTCATAAAAGCCTCAGTATCCAAGAAGTCAGCATCCACTAAACAAGAAAAAAGTACTCGGATTACATGATTATAATCATACTTTTTCATTTCGACATTCTTTGGTATCAAAAGTTTTATGTCGAGCAGTGTTTCTGCAACATCTGAAGGGATTGTTTTCTTTAATACCTCATTATAATCCATATAATCGTACAATCCTGCGTGATGCCCCATTATAGGATAAGCCAATAAAGGTGCAAAATTCGGGTAAATTTGCTTTGCAATTAAGGCCCCGACATATGCGTGACTAGAATCTCCTTCAACTTTAATATGAGGTTTGTAACCACTCTTTTTTCTAATATTTTGCTGAAATGATTTCTGTTCTTTCCCTTTATCGTGAAGCAAACCCAATACTCTCCCAAAATCCGAATAACCTATATCTGAAGCAAAATATGATGCCAAAAGTGAAACACCCTCTAAGTGTTCTTTATTAGATTGAAAACGCCAAAATCCTTCATCTAAAATAAGATGTGATATGGTTTCTATATCAAGCAGGGCTACAAGGGCTTCCAGGTGGTGAGCGTCGGTGTTGTCGAATCTGTTTAGGTGGCGGCTGTCTATGTCTAAGACGGCAATCACTTTGCCATCTTTTAGGATTGGGACGACTATCTCGCTGCGGGATTCACTGCTGCAGGCTATATGGCCGGGGAACTGCTCTACATCGGGTACGATGATTGTCTCCATGCGCTGCCATGCTGTGCCGCATACTCCACGGCCGAATGCGATGCGGGTGCAGGCAACCGGTCCCCGGAAGGGTCCTAGAACCAACTGTTCAACACCGTCTTTATCCTGACGCACTATATAGAATCCTGTCCACCAGAAGCCCATCGTTTCATGCACAAGGGCTGCCAGATTGGCCATATTGGCTATCAGGTCGCTCTCTCCGCTTACCAGCGAAGTCGCTTCTTTGAGCAGTTGTCTGTATTTTTCTGACTTATTTTCCATATTTAATCTGAAAATTCGACTAAATATTGTCGTAATGATTTTTGTTTGATACAAAAATAGAAAAAAAGCGGGTGAATGGAACCGCCCTGTTGGAATGTCTTAGCGGAAAAGGGTTATTTTTGCAATATGACATTTAAGGAGGCGGTTTATAAGGCTGTGGGTCTGATTCCCAAAGGACGTGTGGCTACATACGGTCAGGTGGCCGTGATGGCCGGTTATACGGTTGGGGCGTCACGTGCCGTGGGCAATGCGATACATTCCAATACCGATCCCGTAAAGGTGCCATGCCATCGTGTGGTCGGGGCCGACGGTCGTATGGGCTCGAATTTCGGACGCGGCGGTCCTGCCGTGCAGCGTCAGATTTTAGAAGAAGAGGGAGTAGTTTTTCTGAACGGCAAGGTCGATCTTGCACGCAGCGGAATAGTCATTGAGGAGCATCCGCTGCAGCCGTTCCTGCCGGCCAACGGGCGCATTCTGTTTCTCGGCAGTTTCCCGCCGCCCCGTGCCCGATGGTCTATGGATTTCTTTTACCCCAACTGGATAAACGATTTTTGGCGGATACAGGGGCTGAACGGTTTTGGCGACCCCCGTCATTTTGAGAAGAGAGGAGAAAAACGCTTTGACCTTGACAGAATAACGGAATTCTGCATAAGTCGCGGATTGGCTTTTTTTGATACTGCCCGTAAGGTGTGCCGTCTGAAAGGCAATGCCAGCGACGAGTTCCTGCTGATACTGGAACCGGCTCCGATAATCTCTTTTCTTCAATCCATGCCGCATTGCCGCACTATAGTGACAACCGGAGGTAAGGCATCGGAAGAGTTCCTGAATATAATACGGGAATTGGCATCATCTGAAAAAGCAACGGTAATAAGCATAAATAAGCTGCCCGCATTTGGGGAGAGAGTCAGTCTCAGCATATCCGGACGTGATATGGAGTGGCGGCGAATGCCCTCCACCTCGCGGGCCTACCCCATGCCGCTGCAGGAGAAGGCCGCCTATTACTCAAAGCTCAATGTTTGAAATAACCCGATAAAACGCTGTCAGTCTAATGAGTGGATTACCAGACCTGAGCGAAGTTTAGGTTCGAACCAGGTGGTTTTGGGTGGCATTATGTTGCCGGTATCGGCTATTGTCATAAGCTGCTTCATTGTGACCGGATAGAGGGCAAGAGCCATCCTCATTTCACCGCTGTCAACGCGACGTTTCAGTTCGCCAAGTCCGCGTATGCCGCCTACAAAATCGACTCTCTTATCGCGGCGCAGGTCTTTTATGCCGAGTATCTCATCGAGGATAAGGTTTGATAAGATTGAGACATCGAGCACCTCAAGCGGGTCGTTTTCGTCGAATCTGCCGGGTTTGACGGTCAGCTTATACCATTCTCCATCAATATAGAGTGAGAAGGTATGCATTGCAGCCGGCTTGAATATCTCCCTGCCCTGCTTTTCTACAGTGAAGTTTTTTTCCAGCGCCTTGAGGAACTCATCGGTTGTCATGCCGTTCAGGTCCTTTACAACACGGTTATAATCGATGATCGTGAGCTGTGAAGCGGGGAAACATACTGCCATGAAGTAGTTGTACTCTTCGGTCCCGTTGTGGTGGGGATTCTGGCGGCCCTTCTGGGCGCATGCCAGAGCGGCGGCTGCCGAACGGTGATGACCGTCAGCAATATAGAGCGAAGGGATCTGTGCAAAACGTTCCGTAACGGTTGTGATATCCTCATCGGCATCGATTATCCACAGCCGATGGCGGAATCCGTCACCCTTGGCTGTAAAGTCATATTCCGGAGCGCCCTTGACATATTTTGCAACCAGTCTGTCCAGAACGTCATCATCGGGATAGGTGAAAAAGACCGGCTCGATGTTGGCATTGGTCAGAAGGATATTTTTCATGCGGTCCTCCTCCTTGCTGGGATGGGTAAGCTCATGTTTCTTGATGTTGCCTTTCAGATAGTCTTCAACATAAGCGCAAACCACAAGTCCGTACTGGGTCTTATTGTTCATAGTCTGCGCATAGATGTAATACCGCTCTTTTTTGTCACGTACCAGCCAGCCTTTTTCCTGAAACATACGGAAATTCTCGGCAGCCTTTTCATATACTTTCGGATCGGTCTCCTCGGCAATAGGATCGAAATCTATCTCCGGTTTGATGATACGATACAGGGATTCTTCGTTACCGGCAGCCTCGGCCTTAGCCTCTTGTGAGTTGAGCACGTCATAGGGACGGCATTGAACTTTTTCTACAAGGTTTTTGGGTGGGCGTATGCCCTGAAAGGGTTTTACGATAGCCATTTATAAAATCTTTTCAAAAACAAAAGTTATCTGTTCACCATGAAGGTGGTGCATCCCTCCTTCAGGAATCCCACAATCTGTTTTGCAGCGGCAATACCGGCATTGATATTGGCCTCGGCAGTCTCGGCGCCCATCTTTTTGGGAGTTGCAAAATAGCGGTCAGGGCAGAGTTCTTCAAATTTGCAAGCGGCGGCGGGAGCAATGTCAGAAATGAATTTCAGGTCCTCGCGCTCCTTCATGAGCTGCAGGAGTTCCTCCTCGTTTATTATCTCCTTACGCGCCGAATTGATCAGCACTGCGCCCTTGGGCATCAGACCTACCAGGTCACGGCCTATCAGGTTCCTGGTCTCATCGGTAGCAGGCAGATGCAGGGATATGAACTGACAGGTCTTGTACATCTCTTCAATTGAATCAACGGTATGTACACCTGCAGCCTCAATAACCTCCTTGGGGCAGTATGCATCATACGCATATACCTCCATGCCGAATCCCTTTGCAATACGGGCTACGTTACGTCCCACATTACCGAAAGCATGTATGCCCAGCTTCTTGCCCATGAGCTCACAACCCGATGCGCCTTTATAAAAATTACGTATGGCATAGAGCATAAACCCGAATACGATTTCGGCAACGGCATTGGCATTCTGTCCAGGAGTATTCATGACGCATACGCCGTGAGCGGTAGCCGATTTCAGATCGACGTTATCGTAACCGGCGCCTGCGCGAACTACAATCTTAAGTTTCTTGGCGGCATCGAACACCTCGGCATCCACAATATCGCTGCGTATTATGAGGGCATCGGCATCGGCCACAGCCTTGAGCAGATCTGATTTCTCTGTGTAATTTTCAAGCAGAGTCAGTTCGTAGCCGGCATCCTCAATAACCTTGCGAATTCCGTCAACGGCAACCTTGGCAAAAGGTTTTACTGTTGCAACAAGCACTTTCATATTCTCTGTTCTTTATTTGATTCGTTTGAATGATTTAATGTTTGGCTTCAAATTCTCTCATGCAGGCAATCAGAGCATCAACACTCTCCATTGGCTGAGCGTTGTAGCATGAAGCACGGAAACCGCCCACCGTCCGGTGACCTTTGATCTCCACCATGCCTCTGCTCTGTGCAAACTGAAGGAATTCCTCCTCCAACTCTTGGTACTCGGGAGCCATAACCCAGCATATATTCATATAGGAACGATCCTCAACCTCGGCTGTACCGACGAACAGCTTATTATGGTCAATCTCCGTATAGAGTTTGGCGGCACGGGTTACGGCACGTTTTGACATCTCTCTTACCCCACCCTGTGCCTTGAGCCAGCGCAGTGATTCAAGAGCGGAAAGAATTGTAAATGTAGGAGGTGTATTGTACATTGAGCCGTTGTCAATGTGTGTCTGATAGTTGAGCATGGTAGGGATATAGCGATCCACCTTGCCCAGAGCATCGTTTTTAATTATAATGACTGCCATACCCGCGGGAGCCAGATTTTTCTGTGCACCGCCGTATATGCAGTTATATTTGCTTACATCAACAGGACGCGAGAATATGTCCGATGACATGTCCGATATCAATGGAACCGGACTGTCCGGATCAATATGGATTTCGGTACCGTAAATGGTATTGTTTGCAGTAAAATGAAAATAGTCCGCATCGGCAGGGATCACATAGTCCTTGGGAATATATGTGTAATTGGCATCGGCCGATGAAGCCACCTCGATCACCTCGCCGAAACCTTTAGCCTCCTTCAGTGCTTTACTTGCCCATAAACCTGTAGTAAGGTATGCGGCTTTCTTATTAAGAAAATTATAAGGTACACGACAGAACTCCATGCTGGCGCCGCCGGCCAGGAAAATTACCGAATAATCATCGGGAACATCTAAGATCTCCTTAACTAAAGCCGCAGCTTCATCAACAATCGGTTTGAACTCCTTGGCACGGTGACTGATAGAAAGAATTGAAATACCTGTACCGGCAAAATCATGAACGGCCTGAGCCGATTTTTCAATCACTTCCTGCGGAAGAACAGCAGGACCTGCGCAAAAATTATGCTTCATTACAATTTTATTTGTTAAAGTTTAAATTTGAGCGCAAAATTACTCCCAATATCCATGCAAAACAAACATTCTTATATTAAAAATTGATAAAGTTTTCAACAGTTTACATCATTTTTGCAATCACAAAACCATTATTGCTTACGTTTTTTAAGATTTTCGGGGTATTTTATTACATTTTGTCAAACATATTCATCAACCTCCAATGAATATCTGACAAAGTGTAAGATTTAGAAAAAATGAAGATTTTTTACTCAAACAGAGCGGACAACGTACCGATGATATCTTTTAAATTTTAATCATGTTATTTATAAAAAATTTGCTACTTTTGAAAATGCTATGTTGCAGCTAACAGAAACCTAAACTTAACCATAATGAAATCAATTGTTCTATTTTTAGCCTTACTCCAAGTCAGTGCGCTGACTTGCATTGCTCAAAACAAGCAGTCTATGCCGATTCAAGCCGGTGCCGCAAAAGTATCCATAACGCCCGACAAAGAGGCTCTTCCAAGAAACTATCTGGGTATTAACGACAGTATTTTCACCAGAGCCATTGTCATTGATAATGGAGAAACCGGTGCCGCACTCATATCGGTCGAGGTAGGTATGCTGCGCGACAACAACTGGTCTTCAATTACTAAACAAATTGAAGAAGAGCTGGGTATTCCGGCACAGAACATCATGCTGACCGCCACACATACGCACAGTGTCCCTTTTAATGTGGGTGGAGCCCAACTTGAGCAGAAAATAGTTGAATCTGTTAAGCAGGCAAAATCGGCTTTACAACCGGCGCGTATGGGTTACGGTACCGGCGTTTCCTATATTAATGTAAACAGGAACATGATTGATCCGAAAACACGGGGCTGGTGGGAAGGGCCGAACTATGACGGTCCGTCTGATAAGACTGTTGCCGTACTCTATTTTGAGACATTAGAGGGAAAGCCGATAGCCGTCTATTATAATTATGCGATGCATGGAGTATTGACGGGTCAACTGGATATGGTCAGCGGCGATGCGCCGGGCGCCGCTTCAAGGTATATTGAAAATTCCTATGATAATAAGATAGTAGCATTATGGTCAACCGGTTGTCAGGGAGATCAGAATCCGATTTACTTTCAGCAGACATTCGATTTGCGGGATATTCGTATAAAAGAGTATGCCGAGAGGGGTGAAGACATCAGCAATTCAATGCCTCCGGGAGGTACGGGACTGGACAGGAATAACCCTGAAGTGCAACGGCTTATGAACGAGCAAAAAGAGATCACAAAAGCCATGGGAGTCATGTTGGGAGAAGAGGTTAAACATGTTATCAGGAATATTGACCGCCCTGAAGAATCTGCAACCATCGCTGCTGCGCAGAAAACGGCAGTCATCCCCGGACGCAACAGGACAAACACCGGCAGGGCCGGCAGCGCCGGAACGTACGTTGACGGAGACTCGGTCAGGATCAGGCTGGGTCTGTTGATGTTTAACGATATTGCGATTGGGGCTATCAATGCAGAGGTTTTCAGTCAGATTGCCATACAACTGAAAAAAGAGTCCCCATTTTCACGTACCATGGTCGTATCTGTGACCAACGGCAGTGCAAACTCCGGTTATATACCCAACGATGCCGCATTCGGTTATCAGACCTTCGAAGTCCTCTCTTCCAGATGTAAGCCGGGATATGCGGAGAGAGCGATTATTGACGGTATTTTAGATTTAATGGAACAAGTTAAAAGATAATGGATAATCCACATAAAAGAGCGTCAGAAGCTATTGTTTCCAAGCTCATTGATATTGTCAGAAAGAAGCAGACGATGTTTGTCATGACTCTTGCCGGAGAGAGCGGAAGCGGCAAGAGTGTAACCGGTCAGGCTCTGGTGAAGGCATTTGCAGAGAGAGGGATCTCTGCCATACTCATAGGGCTGGACAATTATTTTGTCCTTCCTCCCAAAGCAAATGATGCCATGCGCAAAAAAGACCCAACCTGGCTGGGGCCGCACAAGGAGGTCGATCTGAAACGGTTGGACCGCCAGCTTTTTGAGGCCGTTAACGGAGCGAAAGAATTTCTCTCTCCACACATCGATTATGATTCGGGGGTGGAAACCACCGTTCCCATTCCGATTGAAGAGGTAAAAGTAATTGTTGTGGAAGGTACATATACCTCTCTGTTAAGGCATGTCGATGTGAGGATATTCATTGACGCCGACTACCATGATACGCTGAAATACAGAATTCAGCGTAACCGTGGAAACGAGGTTAACGATCCCTTTGTGGAGGGAATTCTGGAAACGGAGCACAAAATAATCGCCGGTCATAAGAATCTGGCTGATATTATCATTACCAAAACGTACGATGTTGTTTTTGTAACCGATTAATAGCATCATATCGTGTCAGTAAAAAACAAAGTACAACTGATTACCTATCCCGACTCGTTAGGCGGGAACTTGAAGACGTTGGACTGTCTGCTTCAAGATAAGCTCAACGGCGTTTTCGAAGGCGGAGTTCATATTCTGCCTCCGTTCCCATCGTCAGGCGACAGAGGGTTTGCACCGCTGACCTATCTGGAGATTGACCCAGATTTTGGAACGTGGGAAGACATTCAGGCCATAAGCCGGCATACAGATATCATGCTTGACATTATGGTGAATCACATTTCAAGACAATCGGTATGGTTTCAGGATTTCCTGAAAAAGGGAAGAGATTCGGAATATGCCGACCTGTTCATCACTCTTGATAAACTATGGGATGACGGTAAACCGAAAGCCGAAGATCTGGATAAGGTTTTTCTAAGACGCACAAAGCCATTCTCAACATTTACGATAGAAGAGTCAGGCAAACAGGAGACGGTTTGGACAACCTTCGGCAGACAGGATCCGTCCGAACAGATTGATTTGGATCTGAACTCCGATGCTGCAAAACAGCTGTTGGCCGGTTTTTTGACCCACCTAAGCAATATGAATGTCAAGTATGTAAGGCTTGACGCGGTGGGTTATGTGATAAAAAAACCGGGTACCTCCTGTTTCTTTGTTGAACCTGAAATTTACGATTTTCTGGAATGGATAAACACATTGGCTGTACCTCTCGGTATCACACTGTTGCCGGAGGTGCATTCAATATACCGCTATCAGTATAAATTGGCAGAAAAGGGATATTGGATCTATGATTTCATTTTACCGTTTCTTATACTTGAGGTATTGATAACCCGCAAATCGGCCCGATTGATCGAATACCTGAGAACGCGTCCCCATAATCAATTCACCATGCTCGATTGTCACGACGGCATACCGGTAAAGCCCGATCTGGATGAGCTGGTAAGTACCGCCGATGCACGCCGGATTGTCAATGTCTGTCTTAAAAGAGGGGCTAACCTGAGTCTGATTTTCTCCGATAAATATAAAAGTGAAGACGGATTTGATGTGCATCAGATAAGATGTTCATATTACTCTGTCCTCGATTGTGACGACGATGCTTATATTACGGCCAGGGCTGTTCAATTTTTCACTCCGGGCATTCCGCAGGTCTATTACGTGGGACTGTTGGCCGGAGAGAACGACACGGAAAAGGTCAAGAGGAGCGGAGAAGGACGTGAAATAAACCGTCACAACTTCACTATGGACGAAATAGAGGAATCTTTACAAAAACCGGTCGTCAAACGTCTGCTTCGGTTGATACGTTTCAGAAACAGTCACCCCGCTTTCGAAGGTGATTTTTCCGTAAAAGCTGTAACCGACGGTTTTGAGATGACCTGGATAAATGTCAAGAGCAGATGCCGGCTGACTGTCAACCTTGAAACCGGTAAATCGGTCATCACATATACCGATGATCGGGAGCAGTGGATTACCTATCAAATATAAACCTAAAACTAAATATCAACAATGTCAAACCAATCTATTTCACAATCCCATCGGTCAACCATTAAATGGCTGACCTACTTGATGTTCATGATGTTCGCTATGACTACCGATGCCGTTGGAGTCATTATTCCCGAAGTCATGAAAGCGTTTAATCTGAATATGACAACGGCAGGAATGATACACTATATGCCTATGATAGCTATGGCCTTATCGGGCGTTTTCCTGGGATTCTTATCTGACAAATTGGGACGTAAGGCCACAATAGTTCTAGGACTGACAGTTTTCGCAATCAATTCCTACCTCTACATTGTAGCAAATACTTATGGCTTTATCTTAACCCTGATGGCTGTAGGAGGTCTCTCCATCGGAGTCTTTAAAACAGGTGCATTGGCTCTGATAGGCGACCTGTGCGGATCGACCAAACAACACACTACAACCATGAACGCTGTTGAAGGATTTTTTGCTGTCGGAGCTATTATCGGACCTATGATTGTCACATATTTACTCTCCAAATCTGTCAGATGGCAATGGTTGTATGTGATAGCCGGAAGTCTGTGTGTGTTGCTGATTATTATGGCGTCGGTAGTCCGTTATCCCGAGACAAAGAAGAGCACACAGGAGAAAATAAACCTATCAAGGACCTTCTCTATGTTGAAAGATCCCTATGCTTTGGGCTTTTCCATAGGAGCATTCCTGTATGTAGCCGTAGAATGTGCGGTTTATGTATGGATGCCTACTCTAATTGAACAATATGAGGGCAGACTGATTCTTATAGCCACATATTCACTCTCTATCTTTTTTATACTCAGGGCATTGGGGCGGTTCATCGGAGTATGGCTGCTGGCACGGTTCAACTGGCTGACAATCCTCTGCGTTTTCTGTTTTCTGATCTTTTTGTGCTTCCTGGGCAGTGTCACAGGCGGCATCGGTGCAGCTGTCATACTACTGCCGCTTTCAGGTCTGTTTATGTCTGTTATCTATCCCACTATTAACTCGAAAGGTATAAGCTGTTTCCCCAAGTCCAAACATGGCTCGGTGGCCGGTATTTTACTCTTCTTTACCGCAGCCGGTGCCGCTCTAGGACCATTGGCTATGGGCGGAGTAAGTGATTTATTTGACAGTAATGCTTATTACGGCTTTATTCTGGCGACCGTTTTCGCTGCCATATTGTTTGTGGGCGCATTACTGAACATGATATTCAACCCGACAAAAGCCAGGTTGCAGAGTTTGGACGAATCGGAATACGATATCCATACAACAGAAAAAAACTGAACCCCGACACCCCATAACAGTATCACCTTGAAGTATCTGACAATTAAACATAGCAGTATCTAACATTTAAATATAGGAGAATTAACAATGAAAACGAAATCACTCTTATTGGCACTTTTTTCCCTGTTCTTTTCAGAACTTGTAATAGCACAGCAGCCCGATCCGGTTATGACCGATTGCGGGTTAATTCAGGGAATGTTTGAAAACGGATTGACAGTTTATAAAGGTGTTCCATTTGCTGCTCCGCCGGTAGGTGAGCTGAGATGGAAAGCCCCTCAGCCTATGAAAAAATGGGAAGGAGTAAGGCAAGCCGTCGAATTTGCTCCCGGACCGCCGCAGGGACAGAACTTTTCGTTTGGCAAAAGCGAAGATTGTCTGTATCTGAATGTCTGGTCGCCGGCCAAAACCGCTGATGACCGTATTCCGGTATTGGTTTGGATCCATGGAGGAGGCTTTTCGGCAGGGGCGGCCTCAGAACATATGTTTAATGGTGAGAACCTGGCAAAAAAAGGCGTTGTACTGGTCTGCATAGCCTATCGTCTAGGACAACTGGGATTCCTCGCCCACCCTGAACTGAGTGCCGAAAGTCCGGCTCATGTTTCCGGAAACTACGGATTGCTCGATATGATTGCAGCTCTGCAATGGATACAGAGAAACATTGCGGCAATGGGAGGCGACCCCAATAAAGTGACCATCTTTGGTGAGTCTGCAGGCGGCATAGCTGTAAGTATGTTATGTGCTTCGCCACTGGCAAAGGGTTTGTTCAGCGGAGCTATCTGTCAAAGCGGCGGTTCATTCGGTCCGGCCAGCGTCAAGACAGCATCGGGCGAAAATATGAAGCTGCTGAAAGATGCAGAACAGACGGGTGTGGCGTTTGCCAACAATTTAGGGGCGGCATCCATAGCCGAACTGAGAAAGCTGGATGCAGACAGACTCACTGCCGGAATGGGGATTGGAATGGCATGGCCAAATATTGACGGGTACGTAATTCCCGATGACCAGTTCAAACTCTACGAAGCGGGAAAATACAACGATGTTCCGGTTCTCATCGGCTATAATTCGGATGAAGGCGCCAGTTTTTCACGGGCCAGAACACCTGAAGAATATTATAATGCGGTAAAAAACCGTTATGAAAAGTTTGCCGATGATTTGATCAAAGTCTATCCGGCCGGAGCAACAACCGTTCCCAAAACAGCCCGCGATCTGGATCGGGATGCCGCATTCGGCTGGCACACATGGAGCTGGGCCCGTTTGCAATCGAGAACCGGCAAATCAAAGGTCTTTTACTACTATTTTGACCAACACCCTGACTATCCGGAAGGCTCACCCCGTTATGGACAAGGCGCGCCACACGGCAGTGAGATTGTCTATGTGTTCCAACATCTAAATCAATCGAATCCGATGATGGGCAGCAGTCAGCGTACACCCTCAGATCAGGTGATATCCGATGCCATGGCAACTTATTGGACGAATTTTGCCAAATACGGCGATCCGAACGGAGAAGGCGTACCCGAATGGCCGGCCTTCAGCGAGGCCAATCCGAAAGTGATGTACTTTAACCAGACTCCATACGTCGGTCCTGTTCCAAGTGCCGATGCCCTTGAAGTACTGGATAAGTATTTTGAATGGAGAAGAACGCCCGAAGGACAAGGCGTGACAGAATAATTGTTTGAACCTTCATACTAAGCAACATGAGAAAAATAAGAATATTCGGTTTTTTGGCTCTCCTGACGACTTCAGCGCTTTCATTTCAAAGCATTCAGGCGCAAGTTAAGGTAATCTCGTTGGAACAGAGTCTGCCATCCGGTTCCGTAAACCCGGATCTGAGCGAAACAACGATTGAACTCAATCCCGGGAAACGGGTTGTGTACAATGTGGTAAAGCCCTCTTTACTCTATTATCCGGCTAAAAACAACACTTCCGGAACCAGTGTCATAATAGCGCCGGGCGGAGCTCTGCAACTGCTCTCCATTGACAACGAAGGGATTAATGTGGCTGCATATCTCAATGAGAATGGCGTGGACGCTTTCGTATTGAAATACAGTCTTGTGCCTACAATAAAAGATGTCAACGCCGAGTTGCAGGAGAATTTTTTCACAACCGATGCCAAACGCGATTCCATGATCTCTACCATCATACCGTATGCTATGAAAGATGGACTTGCCGCAATCTCATACGTCAGGAAAAATGCTGCGGAATATGGCTTAAATCCAAACAGGATAGGTTTTATGGGCTTTTCGGCAGGAGGTACAGTCGCCCTCTCAGTCGCTTTTAACGGCAACAATGAAAACAGAGCTAATTTCCTTGCTGCGATCTATCCATGGATCGGTGAGCTGGGCGGCAACATACCCAAGGAAAAGACGCCCGCCTTTCTTGTGGTCGCCAATGACGATCATCTCAAACTCGTACCGCAGAGTATGAAAATATTTTCAAAATGGCAGGAAGCCGGTCAGCCTGTAGAGTTTCATATTTATGGAAAAGGCGGTCATGGTTTCGGTGCCGATAGAAATTACGCCCCGACTGACGGCTGGCTGAGTGCGTTTGTCAATTGGCTTGGCGGTGAAGGCTTGCTTTGGCCTGAGAATCCGCAAGGATATATGGCTCGTATGACTTACAGGGATATGTTGCGTATGCAGACAGCACAAGAAGAGAGTAAAAAAACCGATTGGCCCAATCTCGGCCGATATCTTAGGGAAAATCAGGCATTAGCCGGTACAAACAGAGATCAGGCGGTAGTCTTTTTTGGAAATTCCATTACCGAGAACTGGGTAAGATATGACAACAGCTTTTTTGAGAAAAACCGGTTCATCGGAAGAGGGATCGGCGGACAGACCACTTCGCAAATGTTGGTGCGTTTCAGGCAAGACGTAGTCAATCTGCATCCGGCCGCCGTCGTTATTCTTGCCGGTACAAATGACATTGCCGAGAATACCGGTCCTATATCGGTGGAGAATATTGCAGGCAATATCATTTCGATGGCCGAAATAGCAAAGGCCAATAGAATAGAGCCCATTATTTGCGCGGTTATGCCGGTATATCAATATTCCTGGAACAAAACCGTTGAGCCGGTAGCCAAGATCCTATCGCTTAACCGGATGCTGAAGGAGTATGCCGAAGAGAATAATATCTCCTTTGTCGATTTTTATACACCTTTCGTTGACGAACGCGGCGGCTTGCCTGAAAAATATTCTTCTGATGGGGTCCATCCCAACATTGAGTGTTACAAAATCATGGAAGAGTTGGTGGGAAAGGAACTGATAAAGAAAAAGATCAGAGAGCAGATCGATTGACCCTTTGGTATTACTCGGCCAATCTTTGTAAACTAACTTCTGTACAATTTAAGATTAACTGAAAAAAGAGATACCTCTAAACAGAAAACGAAACTTTAATATAATATGTGTTTTCAGCGATGGCGCTTGTAGCACATCTTCATGTCACAGATATTGCAGCTATATGGTAAATAGCGCACTTCGGGACCCACTCCTATCACTCCGCTCACCGACTTGACGGGGAGCATCAGACAGGATTCCGTCAGCTCTATTCCACAGGGACGCTCCTCTTCGAATAAACTAAACAGTTTAGGCTGCTCGGAGACATGCCAGCCGCAATAGCCGGGGCTGAAACGGTTGGTTCGATGCAGTCCCTGAGTATCCAGCTCACCTTGTAGAATTGTCTCCATATAATCGGCGACACTCTCCACTATCTGACTGCCCACAGAGTCCATTACATATGTCTGGAACATATCGTCACGGCGCTTTACCGCATCGGTCCACTGAAAATAGCCTGTGCCGACTGTCGCCACAAATACCGCAAATCGGGAAGCGCCCCGCAATTGACGGCATATTATCTTGCCCGCATCGAAAGTGACCGGACCGGCGGGGCCTTGCAGCGTGAACTGCATGAAATCGCTTGAAAGAGTGCCGTCAAAGAAGAGATACTTGAACTGAGGACGCAAAAACTGCATTGACTCCTCAAGCAGATACTCGGTCATCTCGCGGGTCTGGGAATCGGGTTCGCTATCCCTGTAACCCATAAAGGAGTAGATCTCCCCCATGGGTATATCAAGCCGGTTCATATCAAGCTGTTGCCACGCCATAAAAAAACTCTATTTGGACTCTTCAAAAAGGAAATTGCGAAAATCTGCGTAGTCGCTGCTTAACCCCACACTCTGCTTGACACCCTTCATAAAGGCCTGCAGACGTGCCGGAATCTCTACATCGCCGCCGGTAATTGCATCGACACTGTCCTTAAACTTGGCAGGATGGGCAGTCTCAAGGAATACACCACATTCACCGGCTTTCAACTGCTCCCTGAGAGCGCGGTAGCCGCAGGCGCCGTGCGGGTCAAGCAGATAACCGGTACGTTCGTAACACTCCTTCAGGGTCTGAGCAATCTGCTCATCGGAATATGTGGCACCGCTTATGTGGCCTGCTATATCCTTGTGCGAATGATTATAGAGCGCCAGTATGCGGGCAAAATTGCTGGGGTCGCCCACATCCATTGCATTGGCCAGCGTCTGGATCGAGGGTTTAGGGGAATAGATTCCCGTCTTAAGATAGTTGAAGAATATGTCATTGGCGTTGTTGGCGGCAATGAAACGCTTCACGGGCAGTCCCATAAACCAGGCAAAAAGTCCGGCTGTTATATTGCCGAAATTACCGCTGGGAACGCATATGACCAGCTCTCTCTCTTTGCCGATGCGTTTCATCTGCGCATATGCATTGAAGTAGTAGAATGACTGCGGCAAGAAACGGGCCACATTGATTGAGTTGGCCGATGTAAGTTTCATCCTCCTGTTAAGTTCGGCATCCATAAAGGCATTTTTGACCAGTGCCTGACAGTCGTCAAAGACACCGTCTATCTCAAGGGCGGTAATGTTACGTCCCAGGGTGGTAAACTGACACTCCTGAATGGGGGTAACCTTACCTTTCGGATAGAGCACATAGACATGGATGCCCTCTACACCCAGGAATCCGTTGGCCACGGCGCTGCCGGTATCGCCCGATGTTGCCACAAGCACATTGACAAGCTCTTTCTCTTCCCTGTTGAAATAGCCCAGCAGACGGGCCATAAAACGGGCACCGACATCCTTAAATGCAAGCGTGGGACCATGGAACAGCTCCAGAGAGTAGATATTATCATCGACCTTAACCACAGGAGTCTCGAACGACAGGGTGTCATAAACTATCCGCTTAAGGTCATCGGCAGGGATATCGTCACCGAACAGCGCCTGTGCCGCTGCAAACGACATCTCCTGAAATGTCATACTGTCAATGCCGGCAAAAAAGGATTTGTCCATTACCTCCAGACGCTCAGGCATATAGAGACCGCGATCCGGCGCCAGTCCGCGCAGTACGGCCTCACGAAGAGTGACTTTGGCCGAGTTATGGTTTGTGCTGTAGTATTTCATTTTAACGAAAAAAATATATTGGCAAATTCAGAGCCCTCTACGGTACCGTAACCTCCCTTGGAGCAAGACTCCTCGTCGAAGGCATTGACACTGTCAGGCTCCAGCCCGGGGGCATATATTAAAAAAGGTACAGCTTCAGATGTGTGCGTACGGTGTGCGCAGGGCGTGAAATGGTCCGGCAGCACCGCTATGGCCACAGGTTCTTCCCACTTGGAGACCTCCTCGTAAATGGGACCTATCAGGCGGCTGTCCAGATCCTCAACGGTACGGTTCTTCAGGATGAAATTCCCCTCATGTCCGGCCTCATCGGGAGCCTCCACATGCAGATAGACAAAATCATCGGTCCTAAGGGCCTCGATGGCAGCCTTGGCCTTGTTCTCGTAATTGGTATCAAACAGGCCGGTAGCGCCCTCCACGTCGATAACCCTCATGCCGGCATAGTGACCTATTCCCTTTACAAGGTCCACAGCCGATATGACCGAACTGCTGCGGATTGAGAGATAGAGCTGATTGATGGGCGACATCTGCGGGCGGTACCCGGGCGACCAGGGCCAGATGCTGTTTGCAGGGTCCCTGCCCTCGCTGATACGTTTCAGATTGACGGGATGAGCGGCAAGGATCTCCTGCGAGCGGAGTATCAGATCATTGAGCAATTGTGCGGTAGGCGCGGCATCGGACACGAGAGGCTTCACCATAAGCTCTCTAAACGGCTGTCCGGGTACATCGTGAGGCGGAGTGCAGAGCAGATCCTTGCGGCCTCCATCAACCACAAGCAGGTGACGGTACTGTATTCCGGTATAAAAATGTACCATATCGGTACCTAGCTCCCTCTCAAGGGTCTTTATTATAAGGTCGGCTTCGGGGGTGGTTATGTGTCCTGCCGAATGGTTCTTGATAAGTCCGTTCTCAATACAGATTATGTTACAGCGCATACCCATCTGCCCCGGCTTAATATCCACACCTATGTTGGCAGCCTCGAGCACCCCGCGGCCTTCGAACGATTCGGTAACGTCGTAGCCCAAAACAGACATATTGGCCACCTCGCTGCCGGGAGCAAAGCCGTCGGGCACGGTTTTGAACATACCTGTGCGACCTCTGCGCGCAAGCATGTCCATATACGGTTTACGTGCGTTCTGAAGAATTGTCTTTCCCCCAAACTCACCTATAGGCCAGTCGGCCATACCGTCACCGAGTATAATTATGTATTTCATCTCCGGATAAGAACAAATATGAAATCAGATGTTCGCAATTCGCATTATGTCGGCAAAGACACCGGCTGCCGTAACTGCCGCACCTGCGCCGTAACCCTGGATCATCATGGGATACTCCTTGTAGCGCTCGGTGGTGAGCAGGAATATGTTGTTGCTGCCCTGCAGATTGTAAAAGGGGTGATACTCGTTCACTTCGCATAGCGATACGCTGCCCTTGCCGTTTTCCAGACGGGCCACAAAACGCATACGCTTGCCCTCCTTCTCCACCCTCTTGCGGCGCTCCTCAAATTCGGCATCTAGCTGGGGCAGTCTCTTCCAGAAATCCTCGATTTTACCCTCGAACATATTCTGCGGTATGAACAGGTCGCACTCAACGTCGCTCTGCTCAAGCTTGTAACCGCTCTCACGGGCCAGTATGACCAGCTTACGGATCACATCCTTGCCGCTCAGGTCTATCCGCGGGTCGGGTTCGCTGTAACCCTTCTCCTTGGCCAGCCGGATAGTGTCGCTCAGACGGCAGTCGGCGCTCAGGTTATTGAATATGAAGTTGAGCGTTCCGCTGACCACGGCCTCAATCCTGAGTATCCTGTCACCGCTGTTAATCAAGTCATTAATGGTGTTTATTATAGGCAGACCCGCACCCACATTGGTCTCAAACAGGAACTTGATGCCGCGACGCCGGGCCGTATTCTTGAGTTTAAGATACTTGTCATACTCTTCCGATGCAGCCACCTTATTGGCCGCCACAACCGATATGTTATGGTCCAGAAAATCGAGGTACAGTCCGGCCACATCGGCACTGGCTGTGCAATCGACAAAGACCGAATTGAAAATGTTCATCCTTATCACCTCGTCGCGCAGAATTTGAGTGTTGCTTGCAGGAGCCTTTTCAAGCTGCTCGCGATAGTTATCCAGACAGATCCCTTCACGGTTGAAAAGCGCTTTGCGACCGCGGGCTATACCGACCACATTCAGCTTAAGACTGCGCTCATGCATAAGTTTCTCACGCTGCCGGCGGATCTGCTCCAACAGGCTGCTGCCCACCGTACCCACTCCGCAGATAAAGAGATTCAGCACCTGATACTCAGAGAGGAAGAAGGAGTCATGTATTACGTTCAGCGATTTACGCAGCGACTCTTTCTGCACCACAAATGAGATATTTGTCTCCGATGCACCTTGAGCACAGGCAATTACGTTGATACCGTTGCGACCCAGCACACCGAACAGTTTGCCGGCGATACCGGGATTGCGTTTCATGTTTTCGCCTACGATAGCCACTGTAGCCAGTTCCATCTCGGCCGTTATGGGGAAGATGGCGCCCAATGCTATCTCCCTGCTGAACTCACGGTTCAACAGTTCGCAGGCAGGTGCGGCATCAATATTACGTACACCTATCGAGGTACTGTTCTCCGATGATGCCTGTGAGACCAGGAAGACACTTATGCCGTTTTCGGCCAGAGTCTTGAATATGCGATAGTTGACTCCTATCACACCCACCATGCCGAGCCCCCGTATTGTTATAAGTGCGGTATCGTCTATGCTCGATATGCCCTTAATGGCCTTTGTGCCGGCCGGAAGTTCATTGACTATCTCCGTGCCGCGTGCCGTGGGGTTGAAGGTGTTCTTTACAAGAATGGGAATGTTCCTCCGGCAAACCGGATAGATGGTAGGCGGATAGATTACCTTGGCGCCGAAGTTGCACAGCTCCATAGCCTCTGCATAGCTTAACTCATCAATGGTATAAGCGCCGGATATGACATGCGGATCGGCCGTCATAAATCCGTTTACATCGGTCCATATCTCCAGCACATCGGCATCAAGCGCTGCCGCAATGAGCGATGCCGTATAATCCGAACCGCCGCGTCCCAGGTTGGTGATCTCGCCTGTAACGGCATCGGACGATATAAACCCGGGAACCAAGGCTCTTTTAGGCTTGACCTCCTCACCGCCGGCTTTGGGCCGGTCGCCGAATTCAGATTGGAATGTCTCACGTATAAGACGGTAGGTCAAGTCAATATCTATAGTATGATTGGGTACGCTGTGTTCGGTCTTAATAAACTGACGGGCATCGTACAACTGAATGTCATCGACCAGATGTACCACAATCTGTGTTGAAAGGCGCTCCCCGTAGCTCAATATCGTGTCCATAGTCTTATTCGACAGATCATGCAGCAGGAAGAGCCCGTGCATAATATCTTTCAACTCCCCGAACAGCTTGCGCACCTGATTGTACGCCTTACGGCGACGTTCGAGCGCTATCACGTCACGGATCAACTGTTCATGCCGTTTAAGCATGGCCTCAAGCTCTGCCTCATACTGACGGTCTCCGGCCGCAGCCGTTTTAGCCATAAGAATAAGTCCGTCCGTAACTCCGCAAAGCGCCGAAACCACAACAATCACATCGTCCGTCTGGGATTCAACTATTTTTTTTAGGGTAACAATGCCCTCCTTGTATCCAACGGAAGAGCCACCGAATTTTAATACTTTCACAGCTATCGCTTTTTTTCTGACTGCGAATTTACTCCTTTTTCACCAAATTACACAATCGGGATGCTATCTGTTGTTTAAATAAGACCGAAATAACCTTTCCTTCACTCTTCTTTCCATTATCTTTGCAAAAAAAGAGAAAAACAGATGGGAAAAAAGATAAGAGTTGAGCTGCCGAAGTTTACCTGGTGGGACTGGTTCCTCATACTGGGATTCATTACCGTAAGCGTAATAGTGAGTATCCTTAAAGGTAACTTCAGCACACTCAGTTTCATAGCCGGAACGTGCAGCATATTGTGTGTGATATTCGGAGTCAAAGGCAGTGTGCTGAACTTCCTGTTCGGATTTGCGGGATCATGCATACAGGGATACATTGCACTTAAAAGCGGACTTTACGCCAATGCCGCGCTGTTCCTGCTATATAACGTTCCAATGCAGTTCGTAGGCTGGTTCCAGTGGCGCAAACGTATGCTCGGAGGTGGCAGAGAGGGGATAAAAACCCGCTGGATGACCTGGCCGCAGAGAGCGCTGCTTGTAGTACTGTGCGCCCTCTCTGTATGGGGAGTGAGCCGGCTTCTGCTCATGACCGATGATCCGCAGCCCGTATCCGATGCTCTGGCTATGACCGTGGCTGTAGGCGCACAATTTTTGCTTACATTCGCATTTATAGAGCAGTGGTTTATGTGGCTGGTGGTAAATGGAGCAAATCTGATAATGTGGTCAATAGCGGCTGCAAGAGGGGTACAGTTTGCACCGATAATGATAATTCAATACGTCTTCTACACCATGAACTCAATCTACGGAATAGTGCTGTGGAGTCGTATGTCAAAAAAAGGATAAAGTATGGCTGCAAAGGATAAAATCGTGTTCGTCTGTTCCGAATGTGGATTCGACTCGCCCAAATGGAGCGGCAAGTGTCCCTCATGCGGATATTGGAACACCATGAAAGAGATGAAAATAAAGAGTCCGACAGCTCAAAAGGAGGCATCGGTCTTAAGGAGAAGCGCATCGGGCAAGGGTATTGATGATTCCCGCCCACTGAATCTAAGTGAGATAGAGACAACCGACGAGGTACGCATAGATATGCGTGATCAGGAGTTGAACCGCGTGCTTGGCGGCGGCCTGGTGCAAGGCTCGATAGTCCTGATGGGCGGTGAGCCGGGAATAGGGAAATCGACCCTGACGCTGCAGACCGTGATGCGCCTCTCCGACAAAAAGGTGCTCTATATATCCGGCGAGGAGAGCGCCCGCCAGATAAAGATGCGCGCTCAACGTCTGGCTGCAGCCGAAGGCGGGAAGACCCTGAATGAGAATCTATTTATTCTGTGCGAGACATCGCTTGAAAAAATATATAAGCTGATAGAGGAGTTAAAGCCCGACCTGGTGGTGGTTGACTCCATACAGACCATAAGCAGCGAATATGCGGAGTCATCGGCCGGGAGCATTACACAGGTGCGCGAATGCGCCGCATCCCTGCTCAAATTTGCCAAAGAGAGCGGTACGCCCGTAATACTCATAGGACATATAACCAAAGACGGCTCGATTGCCGGCCCTAAGATACTGGAGCATATAGTTGACTCGGTCATACAGTTTGAGGGAGATCAGCACTATCTCTACCGTATTCTGAGACCCATAAAAAACCGTTTCGGCAGCACCGCCGAACTGGGCATCTACGAGATGCGCGAGACAGGTCTGAAGCAGGTGAGCAACCCCAGCGAACTGCTGCTTACCAACAGCCACCGGGGAATGAGCGGAGTAACCATAGCCTGCACCATAGAGGGTGTGCGCACATTCCTTATCGAGGTGCAGGCACTGGCCAGCACGGCAGTATATGGCACGCCGCAGCGCAGCTCAATAGGATTTGATGTGCGCCGTATGAATATGCTTCTGGCTGTACTCGAAAAACGCGTAGGCTTCAAACTGGGTCAGAAGGATGTATTCCTCAATATCGCCGGAGGTATAAAAGTGAATGATCCCGGTATAGATCTGGCAGTGATAAGCGCCATACTCTCCAGCAGTCTCGACATAGCCGTGGACCGTACCGTCTGCATGACCGGCGAGGTGGGGCTATCGGGCGAGATACGTCCCGTAAGCCGCATAGAACAACGCATAGCCGAATCGGCCAAACTCGGGTTCGAACGTATAATCATACCCCAAAACAACATGCACGGGCTGAAGAACCGCAAGTTCGGCATAGAGCTTATACCCGTTACCAGAGTTGATGAAGCATTCAAACAACTGTTCGGGTAGTTGATGGTTATATACTATTTATGAGTTGAGACCGCTTCGCTTGGCGGCAGTTGATGGTTGCGGGCATCGGTCGCCACAGCCACAGCCTTAGCCAGCTCGTAAAATGCCCTGCCGGTCATGGTATCCGGATTCAGGGCTGCCGGAACGCCGTCGTCACCCCCCTCACATATGCTCTGCACAATGGGAATCTGACCCAAAAGCGGTACATCGAGTTCGGCAGCCAGACGCTTGCCGCCCTCTTTGCCAAACAGATAATAGCGGTTATCGGGTAACTCGGCAGGCGTGAACCAGGCCATATTCTCCACCAGACCCAGTACCGGCACATTTACCTTATCGTTGGTAAACATGTCGACAGCCTTGCGGGCATCGGCAAGGGCAATCTGCTGAGGCGTACTAACCACCACAGCTCCGGTTATGCCCAGAGTCTGCACCAGAGTAAGGTGAATATCACTCGTTCCGGGCGGCATATCAATGACAAAATAGTCCAACTCACCCCAATCGGAATCGAGAATAAGCTGTTTTAGGGCATTGCTAGCCATGGCACCGCGCCAGAGAACAGCCTGTCCGGGATCAACAAAATAACCTATTGAGAGCAGCTTGATGCCGTACTGCTCAACAGGGATTATCAGATCACGGCCTCCCCTGTTCTCTGCGTAAGGACGCACATCCTCGGTTCTGAACATCTTGGGCATGGAAGGTCCGAAAATATCGGCATCCAGAAGTCCCACCCTGTATCCTATGCCGGCCAGCGCCACTGCCAAATTGGCGGCGATCGTTGACTTACCTACTCCACCCTTACCCGAAGCCACCGCAATAATGTTTTTAACATGGGGAAGCGTATCGGGCTCCTCGGGACGCGGCGCCTGGCGGGTCTTGACTTTTACCGTAACATCGGTATCCTGACCCGCCCTGAGTTTGACGGCAGCCTCGGCCGATTTCACTATTGATTTGATGAAAGGATCGGTAGATTTTTCAAAGATAATTGAGAACGACACGCTGTTGCCGTCAATACGGATATCATCCTCAAGCATCTCCATTGAAATTATATCCTTGCCGGTGCCCGGGTAACGGACAGTCTGCAAAGCCTCTTTTATAAGATTCGGATAAAGTGCCATATCTGTTGTTTTTAAGTTATTTTCTTGTTTGCAGTCCGCTGCGCTTGCTGCGGCCATAACTGCGATAGTCATCCACATCAATCTCCACATCCGGCTCTGTAAGTTCACCCTCATGAGGCAGATTGAAGACTATATATTTTATACTCATGCCCCGTTCCAGCCACTGTTCTTCGTAATGGGTCCTGATTGAGAGTATATAGTCCGTATTGCCGCCGGCATACAGGTCATCGGTGCGGAACTCCACCGGCAATCTGTTATGGTCCACATTGGCGCAGGTATAGGTGTACATAAAATTGCTGTCCGTCTTCAGGTGAATGCGTCCTCCCGGCTTGAGTATCCTGCGATAACGTTCCAGAAAAAAGGTCGATGTGAGTCGTTTGGTGCTCTTTTTCATCTGGGGATCGGGAAAGGTGAGCCATATCTCACTCACCTCATCGGGGCCGAAGAATCGGTCAATAAGCTCTATGTTGACACGCAGAAAGGCCACATTCTGCATACCGGCCTCAAGAGATCGGGTGGCTCCCGTCCACATACGAGCGCCCTTTATGTCAACACCTATATAATTTCTATCAGGGAACAGAGCGGCCAGCCCTACTGTATATTCGCCGCGTCCGCAACCCAGCTCCAGTACAATAGGTCCGTCATTACGAAAGAAGGAGCTGTTCCAGCAGCCCCTCATTTCGAAAGGAATATCTTCCTTATATGAACAGGGCGGTTCGAAAACATGCGGATATCGCTGCATGTCGGCGAACTTGGCCAGCTTGTTCTTCCCCATGATCAGATATCGAGAACGGTTACCCAACCGTGAGTGTCGGGAGCGTCGCCGTATTGTATAGCCCGTAACTGATGGTAGAGTTTGGTCAGCACAGGTCCCGGTTTACCGTCCTTGGAAATTACATAAGAGACGTCCAACTCAATATCATCTATCCTCGATATGGGCGATATGACGGCCGCCGTTCCGCAGGCGCCTGCCTCATCCAGTTCATTAAGCTCTTCCAAAGGGACGGGACGATGTTCTACAGTCATACCGTTGTCAGCAGCCAATTGCATAAGGCTCTTGTTTGTAATAGAGGGCAAAATAGACTCCGACTTGGGAGTGATATAACTGTTACCCTTTATACCGATAAAATTGGCGGCGCCGCACTCGTCGATATATTTCTTCTCTCTGGCATCCAGATAGAATTCACTGCCGTAACCCTTATCATAAGCCAAATGATGTGCATAAAGGCTGGCAGCATAGTTACCGCCCACCTTATACTTACCCATTCCAAGGGGAGCCGAACGGTCAAAAGAGCGAACCAGCGCATAGGCATTGGCTGCAAAACCGCCCTTGAAATAGGGACCTACAGGCATGACGAAAACAATAAAAAGATACTCCTTTGCAGGCTTTACGCCTATCTCGGCACCGGTTCCTATCAGAAGAGGTCTGATATAGAGCGAAGCTCCGCTCTCGTAAGGCGGAATATAACTCTTGTTCAGCTCCACTACCCTTTCGACCATGTTGCAAAAGGTTTCAACGGGAAGCTCCGGCATCATCGTAGCGTGACAGGAACTCTGCAAACGTTTGGCATTCTCCTCCATGCGGAAAATACGCACCTTGCCATCTCTGCCACGGAAAGCTTTCAAGCCCTCAAAAGCCTCCTGACCATAGTGCAGACATGTTGCGGCTATATGCATCGGTATATACTCGGAGTCGGATTCCTCTATCTCACCCCATTTTCCGTTCTTGTATAAAATTCTCACATTCTTGTCGGTCTTCATGTAACCGAACGGCAGGTTAGACCAGTCAAGTTGTTTCATAATTAATTTTTTTTATCAGATGCGAAGTTACAAAAAATGACGGCACCATTCTTAGATTAAACCGTCAAATAAAGTAAATTTGCAGTGCAATGGAAAAAAAAGATAAAGAAACGGGGTCTGCAATGCCCGAAAGCAGCAATGAAAGGGTCATGAGAAAAATAAGGATAATACGTTTTATCCTTTTGTCAACAGTACTCTTTATAATCTCCGACACTATTGGCCGATGGTTCCTGCCTGAGGGCGCCCGCGCATCAGGAGTATATTTAGCGCTCATCTGGATGTTGTGCCTTGTAACAGGCGCTTTCCAGTTTTATGTGTTTAGAAAAATTCAAACCAAATGGATAAAATGGGCAGCAGCCGGAGGGTATTCAATTCTGTTTGTAATCGTACTGGCACTGTTTAATTTTTACCGTGGCGAGAAGCCGGATCTTATAGGTTACAGGATTTCGGTGACATTTATGCCGATAATAGGTTTCGCTATTGTGACCCTGACTACAAGCCTTCTAAAATGGTACGGACAGACCATAAAGCGGATCTTTCGGCTGGACTCAATAAACAATTTCGTGTTCATACTGTTTATGCTGATTCCTATAGTGCTTATAATTCTGTTGATTATCGGAAGTTATCGTCTTACCGGTTCACTTTCGGAAAGAGGACGTGAAATACAGCAATTTATCTCTGAGGGTGAGATAAACCGCAACACAGACCGCAGGGAGCCTTCCCGCCAATATGACCGTATTTTCAATGATCTGAATGAGATACAGCTTGAAGCCGCCAAAAAAAACGGTTTGAAAAGTCCCGTTTCGGAATCGGATGAACTGAGCCGGGACCTTGTCAAGATCAATTCCAACAAGCTCTATCATATAGACCACCTTACTCACTCCATACCCTATTTAGTTCCGAAAGCCGCCCAACTGCTTGAGGATATGGGCAGTGCGTTTCAGGACTCACTGTTCAACCGCGGATACAACCGCAACCACAAATTTACCGTTTCCAGCGTACTGAGAACCGAAGAAAACGTCAAACAGTTGCGTAAGACCAACGTCAATTCCACTGAAAACTCCTGCCACTGCTACGGCACCACCTTTGACATATCATATTTTACATTTCATACTCCCCACAGAGGCAAAAAGGCATCGGTCGATAAGATGCGACAAATACTAATGCAGGTGGCATACGATATGCGCAGGCTGGACCGCTGCTACGTAAAATACGAAAAACAGACGACCTGCCTGCACATTACCGTCAGATGAGGTTTAGTTCAAAAGAACATCGTCAATCCCCTCCCAATCCTCTTCGACCTGGAGTCCTTCAAACCCGATAGTTGAGAATTCCAGACAGCCGCCTTCAAAGAATTCACCGCTGCAGCGTGTTATCCAATTTTTTGTGACAGGCACATCCTCAAGTATCCTCTCTTTGACATTGTTCCCGTACTCATCGATTGCCGAGATGGTTATCTTCAACTTCGATGCAACCCTCTCTCCATCCTTCTCCTCAAATCTTGGAATGGTATAGACCTCAAAAGTCTTCTGTCCTGTTTCGATGGTAAAAGCCTCATTCTGAGTACTTTTTGTAGTACCTTCGCCGGTACTCGGATTAAGGGCCGCGCTGCCGCCGGTGTACCTGAAGTTCAAGGAGACTACCTGTGAAGGAATCTCCGAATCAGTCATTACCAGACGGAACATTGCCGTAACACGTACCAAATTGACCTCAATGACCCCGGTCTCGGCCGTCACATCAACTTCAGCCGACCAGCAGAACACATCGGTTGTCTTCAGAGTTGTGGTGTTGCTGAAAGAGATGGATTCCGGATTGGTCATAGTGGGATTCTTATCACCACTATGGGCAACCACGACAATTTTGTGCAATCCGACCGAAATATTGGTAGAGACGGTACCGAACGACTCTTCACTGCTGTTCTGGTTGATCTGAATTTTATCAGTCGTTTCACCGTTAGTCGTATAGATGGCGCAACTGAGGTTTGTACATACCTCACCCACATCCACCACAGCCTTGGTATCGGCCATCCCTGAGTAGGATTGGCTTATACCGTTTACATTGATGACAAGCGGTACTTTACCGTCACTTACCTCAATGGTCGAGTGATCACGATTACAAGATGATGAAAAGAGTGTCAGCGACAGAGCAATTATTGCCGTAAACGCATGACCTTTGGAAAACACAGACGCCTTCTTCAGGGCTGAAGGCAAATACCCTTTCAATTTGTTTTTCATAGTAAAATAATGAACTAAAGGTTAAAAATAAAAATAGCGGGAAACTTTCACAAGTCTCCCGCCACTAAATTTAAATTTGTATAACTTATCCTTTGCAAGTATAGTGATTAATATCGTTACCTGCAACAATAATTTAAAAATAAATCAATATTGACGGAAATTCCACTTACAATTTACGTCATTGAAGTCGAACTTGCCAAGTGAAACGTTCGAGTCACCTATTGAGATAAGGCATACCTTATCGTTGGTTCCGGGAACAGCCTTAGGCATAATCCGGTAGGTGCCGTCGGTCAGCTGGTCAATACTCCACAGCTGCTCAGGAGCACCGGTAAACTGAGGAACGGTTGTGAGTTCCTTGTCTGCAGTTGCAGCAAGCGCACGATTGGTGCCTGCAATGACAATCTTATAGTAAGGAGTGCCCAGTGTACCTTCGTCAAGAGCTACAAGTTCCCACTTCTGATTGGGACGGAACTGATAGTCAATAAGTCTGACATCAATATTACCCTTGGGCCAGTTTCCGATAACATCCTCCAGTTTCTGGAAAGGAACGACCGTAGGAGCCTGTGTCTGGGCACCGCCAAACATACCGCGACCACCCTGCAGGCGAACATATTCCGTAGCTATTTCGAGAGCATATCCTCTGCGCTCGGATTCTATTTCATAAACGCCGGGCTTCACATTGTAACCGGCCTCAGGCCAGTCATTTCTCCATACGATAGGAAGAATTCCCAGTGTGCTGCGGCCACCCTGATAGTAGTCGGCCTCCCAGTGGAATGACATCTTCTCAACGCCTTCATCAATGATGTAACGGCCAAAGTGTCCTGCTCCGGTATAACCGTCTCTGGCACCGAGAACCATCTTGGCACCGCCCTCGATCATATCCCGACCTACATTGTCAATGAAGGGGCCGGTGGGACTCTTGGAACGGCCTACAACTATATTATAGGTTGAGTTAACGCCATCGCAGCAGGTACCGTGTGTACCGAGCAGATAGTACCAGCCATTCCTGTAAATCATAGTTGTGGCTTCGCAGTCGATAGCTACGTTTATGTCAACAGCGCCGGCTGCGCGGTCACCGGTAACAGGGTCTAGCTCCACGACGCGGATAAAACCGAAGTATGTTCCATATGTGACCCACAAGCGTCCGGTATTAGGATCCATAAAGAGACCGGCATCAATAGCATCACAGTCCTCGTCATTTAGTGATTCAGCCACCTGAATCTGCTCTGTCCACTCGTAATCGGGAGAGTTGGGATCCAGGGTCTTGTTCCACATGGTACGGATTGTACCTGCATGACCGCCACCCAGGCCGCCTCCTGTCGAGCTGTGAGCACACAAATAACGATCACCTATCTTCATCATATCGGGAGCGGCGCCAACCTGTATGCGTGCACCGCCTTCACCTGACCACACCCAACCGTCACTTGAAACCAGAGGTGAGCCACCAGTTCCCCAGGTGTAGTATTTGCCGTCACACTCCTGGATTGTGGCAGGATCGTGAATGAACGGACTGCCAATCTGAGCCATTACAGTTCCAGACAATGAAACTGAAACAAGGGCTGCAAAGCCCATTTGAAATATCTTCTTCATATTCATGTTGTGTACGATTTGAATTTACATATTAGTTATGGTGTAGTTCGTGAGAATAGTAGTGCCATCCTCTTTATAGAAACGCATGCACATATCGCTCATGCCGGGACCATTGATTACAGCCACGCGAACCAGATTCTTACCCTTCTTAAGGGTTATACGTTTTGACATTCCATTGTCGGCAACCATGCGACGGTCGGCCTGGAGCGTAAGGACCTGCTCACCGTTGACCCACCAGATTGATGCGGCATTTGAACCGCCGGCCAAACGCACATTGGGTATATCTTCCTCACAATTGATCACTGTGAAGGCGTTAAAGATAAGACCATAGCGCTTATTGCCGTCCGAAAGACCTGTTGCAAAACGGATGAGCTTGATGTTGAATAACTTACTGTCAACTGAATGCCATGTAAGTGTGTCCTTTATCATTGTGGGCTCATCTGTAGCGGGAGCGCCCATACCCATAGGAGGCATAGCACCGGCTTGAGGAGCACCCTGGGGAGCACCCTGACCTTGAGGAGCACCCTGACCTGCAGGAGCAGAACCAAATAATCTGCGACCGCTGGGACGTGGAGCCTCGGACTCAATTATAACTGACTCTCCGGTCTTAGGAAGAGCATTGATATTACTCGTGAACTGATTGTTGAAATACTCCTTCGTCAGTTCAGCCTGAATATAACTGTCTGTAAAAACAGTATTGCTGCCGTTCGGTTTATTGATCGGTTCAAGTATGGTCCAGCGACGTACAAAACCTTTCTCGTCAGGTTTTACAGGTGCGGCATCGGCCTTGATTTCAGTAAAATACTGGTCATACGAGACGTCTCTGTTGGCTATACGTTGCGGATCGGGTTTCGAACTGATGTCAGAACCGCAACCGACTAAAACGGTTGCAATTACAACAGCCAAAATTAATTTGAAATTTCTGTTCATAATAGAAATTTATAAGTTAAGGTTATAAAAAATGATTGTATTCTAATTGGACTGCTAAAATACAAAATATAAACGACATAATGTCAAATAAAGTGAAAAAACTTAGCTTTTTACCTCCAAAAAAACGGCCGGCATAAAAGACCGACCGTTTTTTGTTACAAATAGGTTTTAAATCAGTTGCCCCAGAAGAACTGAGCCATGTGATAAAGTGAACGGCGCCAGGTCTGGAACTCATGAGCAGTACCTTCCGATACATAGCCCATCACGTCAAAACCGGCATCCTTCATAGCCTTGGTTGCATTGTTAATGCCATCGGGATTCTCTTTGCTGCCACAGCTCATGAATATCTTCTTGACCTGCCCCTTATCCTGAATCTGTGAGGGGTTATACTGGCCACCTGAAAGCAGACCGTAGTAACTGAACAACTCGGGACGGGCAAGAGTGATCGTGTGAGTCTCCATACCACCCATTGAGAGACCGGCCATAGCACGGTTATCCTTGTTGGCAAGAGTACGGAAATGAGAATCTACGTATGGTATAAGCTCATCACACAGAACAGTCTGGAAAGCTTCGACACCGCCGATAGGACGTGGAGCAGGAGCCTGAGCTTGAGCGCCCTGAGCACCTGCAGCGCCTGCACCACCGGGACGTGCACCTGCACCGCCGGGACGGGCACCGCCGCCGGGACGGAAGCCCTCATTGGTCATACCGTAAGTACAAACAATTATGAAAGGCTTGATTTTGCCCTCGGCAATCAGATTATCCATGATAAGGTTGGCATGACCCTGATTCATCCAGGCAGTCTCATCCTCACCCCAACCATGCTGCAAATAGAGAACCGGATATCTAACATCGGGCCTGTCGCTGTAGTATGTGGGAGGAGTATAGACGAATGCACGCCTGAGTGTGTTGGTGCTCTCTGACCAGAAAAGTATCTGCTGTACAAATCCGTGCGGAACATTACGCTCCTCATAGATGGAAGCATCCTTGGCAGGAACCTCAATACCGCTCTCCCAACGGGTTGATCCGTAGTAATTCTTTGCACCGGGATCGTTAAACGAACCGCCGTCAACCGTCAGACGATAATAGTGAAAACCCTCGTCCAGAGGAACCGATGTAGTACCGGTCCATACGCCGTCTTCACCCTTAACCAGTTGGGTACCGGCACGTCCGTCGGCTCCAAGACCAAGACTGACTCTTATCTCTTGAGCCTGAGGAGCATTGACACGGAAACGGGCATAACCCTGGGAATTCACCATCGGATACTGTTGACCCGGCTGGTTCTTCGATGAGGGCACAAAGTCCTCCTTTATTTCAACATTCTGTGCGAAACAGAATACGGCAGCAAAAAGAGCTGCAAATAGAACAGAAATTTTTCTCATTATAAATATTTAATTATTAGGTTAAAAATCACTTAAAGAGGAGTTGTGCGAACTGGTATAAGCTACGACGCCAGGTATGCCATTCGTGTGCTGTACCTTCCGATACATAACTGACGGCATTGATTCCGATATTTTTGAGTTCCTCGGCTGCCTGAGTTATACGAGCCGGATTCTCTTCGCTTCCGGCGCTCATGAACACAAGCTTGTTGGTCTCTTTGTAGCCTTCGTTATCCTGGACATCGGCGACAGAAATTGCACCGCCGCTAAACAGACCTACATAAGCAAATTTGGTAGGATTGGCAACGGTAATAGTGCGGGTTTGCATACCACCCATTGAGAGACCGGCCATAGCGCGATGCTGGGCATCACCAATAACACGGTATTTTTTCTCGATCATAGGTATAAGATCCTGGATGATAATATCCGGGAAGCCTCCTCCACCCATGCCGAAACCACCGGGACGCTGACCGCCCTGACCCTGAGGAGCCTGACCTGCGGGACGCTGACCACCCTGAGGGGCCTGTCCTGCCTGAGGAGCACCTGCGGGACGCTGGCCGCCGAAGCCACCCTGAGGAGCCTGAGCTTCCTGACCTGCACGACGTACATTCTGCTGACCGTTATCCATAACAATGATAAAGGGAACAGCCTTGCCCTCGGCAATCAGGTTGTCCATGATTTGACCGGTATGACCCTGTGACGGCCATCCGTACTCATTCTCACCGCCGCCGTGCTGCAGATAAAGCACCGGGAATCTCTTGGTGGGATTGGTATAGTACTCATTGGGAAGGTAAACAAAGCAGCGACGCATAGTCTCGGTGTATGTTGACCAATAGAATACCTCGCTGACTGAGCCCTGCGGCACATTTTTAACCTGCCAAAAATCCTGGTCGGCCGAAGGAATCTCAATACCGCTACCCCAACGGCTTGCACCGTAAAAAAATAAGGTTCCGGGATCGGGCACATTGGCACCGTCAATATTGAGCTGGTAGTAGTGGAAACCCACATCCTGGGGAGCCGATGTTCCGGTCCATACGCCGGCATCGTCCTTAACCATGTCATACCTTACACCACCTATGTCAAGTTGTACACTGTTGGCATTAGGTGCATTGATACGGGCGCGAACCATACCCTGTGAATTTACCATGGGGTACTGACGGTTGGGTCCGTTAGTGGAGGACGGTTGAAAATCCTCAACGACCTGCTGGGCCGATAAACCGGCGACCGAAAAGATCATAAGGGAAAGAATAATTTTTTTCATAATACTTATTATTTAATAGTTAATAATTACTTCAATTCAATCTATCTGCATTAAATGAAATTATCCAAGTTGGTATGAAAACGGACCGGACTAAAAACGATCCGTTTATCAAGATTACCTGTTAAAATTCTTCTGTGCCAGAGCGGCCTTGGCATCGGCAGCATTGCTAGCCTTGCGGGCAACCGATTTCTTTGCCTTCTTGGCAATCTTTTTCTCCTCCTTGGTAGGAGTGAAGTCACGAACCTTATAATAGACCGGCTTGGGCTCAAAATTGTCGTCAAAAAGCAGAGGATAGTTATCGGCGCCCAGCCATGAATCGGCATCAGCCACATTCCAGAAAGTTACTACACTTACCACATCTGCATGACGACGCAGTACCTCAAAGAAATTGATGTACTTCTCCTCAAACATCTGAAGTCTTTCGTCAGTAACGCCCTCACCCTGTTGAATTGCCAATCCGCCGCCCATCTGACGGTTTACACGGATATCGAGCTCGGTGAAGTGTATATGGTCAACAATCTCCGAATACTTCACTATAGCCGCTTCGATATTCTCGATTGAAGGCTCATATATATTGAAGTGACCCTGCATACCGATACCGTCAATGGGGACACCGGCAGCTTTCATCTCCTTTACCATATTGTAGATTTTGTCACGCTTGGCAGGGACTGCAGCATTGTAGTCATTGTAGAACAACAACGCATCCGGATCGGCCTCACGGGCAAACTGGAATGCCTTGCGAATAAACTCATCACCGCCCGCAATGGTCTTCCACTGCGAAGGACGCAGAGGATCGGTTGCATTGGCGTCATCGGTTACGGCCTCGTTAACAACATCCCAGCAGTAAATGATATCGCTATAACGCTTCACTACGGCATCAATGTGAGTTTTCATCCTCTCATAGAGTTTCTCCTTGCCGGCCTGTACGCTGTTACCTGAAGCATCAACATCCTGGAACATCCAGCGACCTACCTGACTGTGCCATACAAGGCAGTGACCACGCAGTTTGATACCATTTTCGCGGCAGAAATTTGCTATAGCATCGGCATTTCTCCAGTTCCACTCACCCTCATTAGGCTGAACTGAACCCGGTTTCATGTCATTCTCGGCAGTGACACTGTTGTAATTGGTCTTGATAATGTCAATATGCTTCTCGTTATTCATATTCCCCATATTGACAGCAACGCCTACCGAGAAATAATCCTTATAAGCATCCTTAAGGCCCTGAGCCTGCACACCTCCGCACATGACAACAGCCATTGCGAATAATGTAGTTTTTAAAATTTTCATTTTGTTCATGAATTAGTTAGTATGTAAAATTAACTTCTTTCAGAGTTTACGGATTCGCTTTACTATGCAAATATAATCAATATATGAAATTTTCTTAATTTAACAACAAAAAAAACACTTATTTGACATGAAAATCTGCATATTGGCTGTTTTTTAATCTTCGACCTCAAGAATCTTCTTAATCTCCTCATTAGTCTTGTAAAGTCTCTCTTTACAAAACTTGATCAGTTCACGAGCCTCTCTGAGGCTGTCACCTATCTGGTCAATGTCGAGTTTGTTCTCTTCAATTTTTGAAACAATCTCTTCCAGGCGTTTCATAGCTTCCTCGTATTTCATCTGTTTTCGGTTATATTTTGTAAGTTAAATTATTTCACTCTCTACGCTGCCATCGGCAAATATTGTAGTCAGCCGGTCCCCCCGTTTTAAGTCCGATACACTCTGCACCGTATGCCCGTCGCATCGGGTCAAGGAGAAACCGCGTTTCAGAATAAGGACAGGATCGGCGGCCGTCAGGACTTTGTCAATAATCCCGAGACGGTATTCACGCTCCGTCATCACATTGCGGACACCATTATGAGCTCTTGTCCAAATGTTATCAAGAAGCTGTTCCTGACGAACTTTGAGTACGGCAAACAGAGTCGGAAGTTTTTGTGAAATCTGCTGGATACGCATTTTTTCATCGTTCATCCTATCCGATACCGACTCAACCATCCTACGTGTAAGATCATCGAGCAGAGATGCACTGTCAAACATGCGGTCAATAAGAAATTCGGCAGCGGCTGTGGGTGTCTTGACCTTGGAATGCGCCACGACATCGGCAACCGTATCGTCCCGTTCATGACCTATGCCCGTAATTACCGGCAGCGGGAAATTAGCAATATTGAGCGCCATATTATATGAGTCAAAACAGCTTAGTTCGCTTACCGAACCCCCTCCTCTTATTATTACTACCACATCGAACAACTCTCTGCGTGCGGCAATTGCATTTAACGCCGCAATAACGCTGCGTTCCGCATCGTTGCCCTGCATTACGGCAGGGAAAAGCCGGAGATAAAATGCAAAACCGTACATATTACGGAGAAGCTGGTCGCGGAAATCATCGTATCCGGCAGCTGTAGCCGATGAGATGACAGCCACTCTCTGCGGCAGGACGGGAATCTCCAACTCGCGGTTCAATCCTATCACACCCTCTTTTTCCAACTGTTCCAGGATCTCCCTGCGGCGACGGGCCATATCACCTAAGGTGTATGTAGGGTCAATATCATGCACCACCAACGAGTAGCCGTAGAGCTCATGAAAAGAGACAGTCACCTTAAGCAGGACCTTCATGCCCACCTTCAGAGTCTCGCCTGTCTGAGTCTCAAAAAAGGGTTTCAATTCGAGCCATGTGGCACGCCAGATGTTGGCTTTGGCTCTGGCCAAAAAATTGCGACCGGTAGGATCTTTCTGAACCAGCTCCAAATAGCAGTGCCCCTGCGCCGAAGGGTTAAGGCTGCTAATTTCAGCCTGCACCCAGTAAGCATCAGGCATATCGTACTGAAGCACGTTTTTTACACGTCCGTTCAGTTCAAGCAAGGTCATTATATCCATTTATCTAAACTATAGTCACAAAGATAATGCAAAGAAAAAATATATAAAGCAGAAGCAAGTCTGTTTGCTTGTAACAAATGCATTTTTTTCCTGATTTTAAGATGAATATTAATACCCGCCGTTTGTAGATCGGAACAGGGATAATCTGTCAGGAATAATTACGCGGGAACCGATAACCGTAACTTCTCGGGAGTCAGCCAGATGAATGGCAAGCACATCGGGCTCAATAAAATAGACCTTTAGAGCCGATGAACTCGGAAAACGGTTGAAGAACTGATTTTTTGTGAAATGAAAACTGATTGATTCTACTTTCCCGCCGGCCATAAGGCCCCGGTGGTAAGAGCGGATATGACGAGCTATAGGTGGAAGCACCTTTATGCCCGTGCGTCCGTCCTTAAGTCGGACTTGAGCAACGACACGCCATTTTAGTCTATGGTCAAGTGCCTGACTGCTCTGTTCAGGCGTAAGTCTGTGCAGTATCCTGACGTGACGATCATACCTGCTGTTTATTTCGCCCATAATACGACGAAACAGCGGTCCGTGACCGGCCATCTCCTCCGGGTGATTCAAACCTATATAATAATGTATCATTTCATGGATGATGATCTCTTCAAGCTCTTTTTCCGACAGATCGATGCGGGTGTTTATGCAAATTTTAAAATCGTAATATTCAAACGAGCCGTCCGGCATTCGGCGCTTGCGGTACCGGCAGACTCCCAGATAGGTTTTAACATTGCTCAGCCTGAAAAGCGGTTCAGGAAGAGAACCGTTAAAGAACTGCCGGTTGTAGTCCCAAAATTTCCGTTTGATGTATGGTATATCAGCCTTCATATAAGAATGCAAACTTAAACAGGATACAAACTTACACAAAAAGAGAGTAAAACAAACAGGAAAAATTATCAGTAATACTTTTATTTATTGTAATTGAACCAATAATTTCTATATTTGCACTCTTGCACACACTTAATTCCAAATATGTTACGTAAAACTAGAATCGTACTTGCAGCGCTCTTTCTGATAGGGATTACGCTGCTCTTTCTGGGAATAGGCCAAAACTGGTGGGGCTGGATGGCAAAACTCCAGTTCCTGCCGTCATGTCTGGCATTGAATTTCA
>FZPS01000162.1_pt14 | contig 46281 bp, 31 predicted proteins | sample 1817821 | NCBI WGS metagenome assembly FZPS01 (sample SAMEA104158645, study PRJEB21678) | metagenome | place: Germany | collected 2015-04-21 | reverse complement strand
ATTGTAGCTATTCAAGATATCAGTCTAGAGGAGATAACGGAGAATTCCAGATAAAAGTTCTTTTGTACAACCTCAACCCGGTTGCAGATAATTATACTATTACCCCTGTTGACGGGACTCTTACCGTTAATAAAAGAGATATTACTATTAAGCTGGCGGATGCGTTTAATAATAGAGTTACATATGGCGATGAAAAGCCTTCATCATACGAATTTGATTTTATAAATGTAGTAAACAATGATGAAGATGACTTGGATGTATATGCAGACACAACCTATTATAAATACGCTCCTGTAAACCAAGAAGGCTATGAAATAAATATTTGGGGACCTGCGTCTTATACTAATTATAATGCGACTTTCATAGACGGTACGCTTATTGTCAACAAAAAGAAAGTGACACTCTCAATAGCCGTGGTGGGAGATGTATATTATGGTGATAACCCGCCGGAGAACTTTACTTTCAATTATAGCGGGCTGGTAAATGGCGACCAAATTTCGGATACTGCCTATACAGATTATTATTATAAAGGCAATGCAGGTAGTTATAACATTTATGTAACAGAAAAGGCGCATACCAACTATTATGTGGATAATATAGCGTCTCCGAAGGGAACATTTACGGTTAAGAAAAAGCCAATTACTGTTATTATATATAATCAATATATAGATTATGGAGACAGTATTCCAACCTTCACATATTCTCAGGGCGATCTTGTCTCCGGAGACAGCAATTTAACGCATATAGTGGAAACAGACTATGTTTTGGGAGAAAGCGATTGCGGAGAATATAGCATAACTCCCGTTGACGGTCAAAATAACTTTACTAATTATGATGTTACTTATGTAAATGGAACATTGACCGTATATCAAAAAACGGTAGAACTTACTATAAATGATGAGAATATAGAATATGGCGATGCAATTAATGATTTCTCATTTTCTTATGATGGTGTTGTCTTTAATCAAGAAAGTCTTTTTGACCAAGAATATCAATATGTAACAACCAATTATAATCAATTTGATGATATAGGAACATATCCTTTATATTTTGATTATGGTTATGAGAATCCTCCCGAATATACAAACTATTTTGTAAACAGAAGAGTTGGCATGCTAACAGTTTCACCAAGAAAGTTGAAGATAACGCCTAATGACATAGAGATTGAATACGGCATGCCCAAGCCGACGGAGATTACTTTCAATTTTGAGAATGTTGTAAATGATGATATTTTGACTGCGACGGGCGAGATACTGAATTGTGACGATATTCTTCCCTTGGCGGGCATTTATGACATAGTAGTTACGGGATTTAACGAAACACTATATAAGAACTATACCTGGAATCAATCAGGTATCGGAAAACTTATAGTAAACAAGAGGAAAGTTTACTTTACGGTAGACGATATGACAGTCAAATACGGCGAAGAGCTTGGAGAGTTCGTATTTAATGTGACGGGAGTACTGAGTCAAGACCATATAGAGTACAGCCTATCCGCCTCGGTAGACTATCAGCCGTTTGTCACCAATGCGGGCACGATTTTGGATATTATAGTTATCAACAGCTATTCGGGAGAATATCCGAACTATGAGCCAGTTTATCAAAAGGGCGCATTGACCGTAATAAAAGCCGATGCTGTGATAACCGCCGAAGAATATCAATTGGCGCCTTATATGGGCTCCAAGGTTTATCCTGTGGCATACCTTAACCATGACGAGGCTTCAATAATTTACAATCCCGACGGAGCCATAATCGTAGCCGAATACACCTTTACTTTGACGGCTCCCGCTACCCAAAACTATAACGCACCCGAGCCCAAAACCGTTCTATTAAAGATTGAACAAAGGTATCTTGAAATAAAGGTGCTGGATGTGTCAAAGGTTTATGGCGAAAGTGACCCCGTATTTGGATATACCGTAAGCGGACTTGCGGAAGGGGATACTCTTGACATTGCATTAAGAAGACAGCAAGCAGCCGTGAACCATGTGGGAAGCTATGAGATTACTTATAGCAGGTTGGATGTCTATAACGATAACGGCGACAATGTCACCGCATTCTATGGCTACAACTACATATCCGCGTATCTTACCATAATGCCTTTTGAACTAACCATTACGGCGCAGTCCAGCTCCAAGATTTATGGAGAGAGCGATCCTGATTTTGAATATACCGTATCCCATGCCTTGAAATACAGCGACCGTTTTACAGGCAGACTATCAAGAGAAGCGGGCGAGCATGTGATAGTCGGTGGTTATCAAATAACCATGGGCACGCTTGCCATATCTGACGGTAATAATGGCTTGAACTATGATATCAATTTCATTAACGACAGCGCTTTCTTGACAATAAATCCAAGAACAATCTATGTGCAAGGACACCATAAGAGTAAGGTTTATGGCGAGGACGACCCAGAATTTACTTATGAAATAAGCAGCGGAAGTCTGGTAAACGGCGACTATATTTATGGACAGCTTGAAAGAGAAACAGGACAGACCGTCAATGAATATTACATACTGCAGGGCAACTTGGCAATAGAGGACGGCAACCAAGGTGAAAACTATATTATGAGATATAATATAGGCATATTGACCATAACTCAAAGAGATATCGAGATTTCCGCTCATAACAAGAGCAAGATATATGGCGAACAAGACCCAGAATTTACATTCAGCATAACCAAAGGAAATTTGGTCTATGAGGATGAGTTCTGGGGATACTTGACAAGAGTGACGGGCGAGAATGTCGGAAAATACGCTATTTCCAAAGGCGTCCTTAGGGTTGCGGATAGCGAAGGCTTTTATAGAGAAGACAACTACAGCGTTACTTTCATAAACGCCGAATTGACTATTACTCAAAGAGAGATTGAAATAATAGCGGACAACAAGACAAAGATCTATGGTCAGAACGATCCGACATTTACATTTGTTCTTGCGGCGGGAAGCATGGGCTTGGCTTTCTCAGATTACTGGTCAGGAACGCTGTCCAGAGATATGGGCGAGAATGTTGATAGCTATGTCATCAACCGTGGAAGCCTTGGCATAAATGGTCTATATGACAACGGCAACTATATAATAACCTTTAACAGCGGCATATTGACGATAACCAGAAAAGCGATACAGGTTGTTGCAGACGCATCCCAAAGCAAGATATATGGTTTCAGCGACCCGATTCTGACATTCCATGTTCCTGACAACGGTCTGGAATTTGGTGACGAGCTTCAAGGGGAATTGACAAGAAGAGCGGGCGAAGATGTGGGATTTTATGAGATATATCAAAACAATGTGGACAACAACAACAATCCCAATTATGACATAACCTTTGTGAGCAATCTGTTTGAAATAATTCAAAGACCGATTACCATCCAAGCAGACCCCAAAGGAAAGGTATACGGTGAAGACGATCCTGAACTTACTTACAGCATCTCCGCAGGAAGCTATGGGCTTGCTTTTGATGACGAGCTTGCGGGAAGCCTTGAAAGAGAATGGGGAATAAATGTAGGATATTATGACATCTTGCAAGGCAGCGTCACGACCTCAAACAACCCCAATTATCAGATTACTTTCAAATTCCAAGGCAATGACTTTGAGATAACACAAAGACCCATAACCTTAAGTGCTGATTATATCAATAAGGTTTATGGAGACGGCGATCCCGCATTGACCTATTCAATCGTTTCAGGCAACCTTGTATATTCTGATAAGGTCTCAATAACCTTGATAAGAGATACAGGCGAAAATGTGGGAAGCTATGAGATAGACCAAGAATATCTTGAGATATATAGTGAAAATGACGAGATAATAAGCTTCAACTATCAAATCACATTCATTAAAGGCGAATTTGAAATAACACAAAGGTATTTATACATCAAAGGCGACGATTTAAGCAAATCTTACGGTCAAGACGATCCGCCAGTATTTACTTATCAAATAACCCAAGGCGAGCTTGTTTGGGACGACGAGATAGGAGGCGCACTGACAAGAGAGCCAGGCAACAATGCTGGAACTTATAAGATACTTATCGGATCATTGACCGCGGGAGAAAATTATAAGATAGTATACACCCATGGCGAATTTGAGATAATACCTTTGCCCATAAAAATAGTCGCCGACGAACAAGTGAAGACTTATGGAGACCTTGACCCCGAATTTACGCATACCATAACGGCAGGCGAAATTATGCCGGGAGATGACCTTGAGATAACATTGTCAAGAGAGAGCGGCGAAGACATCGGAATATATGAAATCACCGTAGGTTCGGTCTCCAACGCCAACTATGAAATAAGCTTGGAAAGCGGTCATTTGACAATAATCCCAAGAGAAATCAAAGTATCGGCTGATAGGGTAGAAAAGGTATACGGATTTGAAGACCCTGAGCTTACTTACATCGTGGAAGAGGGAGAGCTGGCGTTTGACGATACCTTGACCCATAGACTGGAAAGAGTGCTTGGCGAGGATGTAGGAGTATATGCGATAACTCTTATTGAAGTAGAAAAGGATAACTATATAATAGACTTTACAGGCAATGACTTTATTATCCACGAGAGACCTATCACTATCCAAGCGGACTACAAAGAAAAAGTATACGGCGAAGATGACCCCGAATTGACTTATAGCTTTGTTGCGGGCAGTCTTGGACTTGCGTTTGAAGATGAGCTGTGGGGCGAACTGATAAGGGATGCGGGAGACTTTGTTGACGAATATATTATACGCCAAGGAAGTATAACAGACGAGAACAATACCAATTACCTAATCACATTCATTGAGGGCGTCTTTAGTATAACCAGAAGAGATGTGACCGTCACTCCCGACATATTGACGAAATATTATGGCGAAGATGATCCGTTCTTTACTTATACGGTAGGCGAGAACGACCTTGTATATGAAGATACCCTTGTGGGAGAACTTACAAGAGTATTGGGAGAGAATGTAGGATTCTATCGAATTCTCAACGGAGGTATAACCAATGAGAACAATCCTAATTATAATATTATCCTAATACCCATAGACTTTGAGATTGAGAGAAGACATATTACGGTCACTCCCGACATATTGACGAAATATTATGGCGAAGGTGATCCATTCTTTACTTATACAGTAGGCGAGAATGACCTTGTATTTGACGATACCCTTGTGGGAGAACTTACAAGAGTATTGGGAGAGAATGTAGGGCTTTATCAAATCCTCAACGGCTCACTAACCAATGAAAACAACACCAACTATGACATAACCTTGAGCGAGGTATATTTTGAGATTGAGAGACGGCCTATAACCCTCACCGCCGACGATATGAGTAAGACTTATGGAGATCAAGATCCTCCTGTATATACTTATCAGCTTAGCGAAAATGCTTTGGTCTTCAATGATGTGCTGCAAGGTAGGCTTACAAGAGAAGCGGGAGATGTGGTAGGACACTATACCATTCTGCAAGGTGGCATCACCAACGAGAACAACCCGAACTATGATATAACCTATGTGGAAGCCGATTTTGAAATAATCAGAAGACCCATAGAGCTTCATGCGAATTATCATGAAAAGATATACGGATATCCCGACCCCGTGTTCTCCTATCAAATAATCGGAGAAACAGTCCCCGGCGATATGCTGCAAGGTTCGCTGCAAAGAGCGCCCGGAAATAATGTGGGTCGTTATACCATATATCAAGGCACCATAGATAATGAGAACAACCCGAACTATGACATTACTTTTAAGGGCAATATACTTATTATCAATCCCAGACCGCTTATTATATTAGCGGATATGATAGAAAAGATTTATGGTGAAGAAGATCCCGCTCTTACTTACACATTCCTGCAGGGAAGTCTTGCTTATGAAGATGTCTTGTACGGTTCATTATTCAGACAAGTGGGCGAGGATGTGGGAAGGTATACAATCAGCGTGGGAGACATAGCTCAGCATCCCGGCAACAGAAATTACAGCATAACCTATCAATATAATTCCTTTGAGATAATACCAAGACCCATAACTATTCAAGCTGACCAAAAGAGCAAGGTTTATGGCGAAGCTGATCCCAAGCTTACTTATCAGATTGTTGAAGGGTCACTGGTTGAAGGTGACAGCATAAGAGGCTCTTTGGTTAGAATCATTGGAAACGATGTGGGCGAATATGAAATCTTACAAGGAACCGTCAATAACCTTGAAAACGGAAACTATGACATCTCCTATATCGGCAACACCTTAGAAATCACGCCAAGACCCATAACAATCACCGTTGACGATGGACTTGAAAAATATTATGGCAATCAAGATCCTGAATTTACTTATAAAGTAACGGAAGGCAACTTGGCGTACTATGACACCTTGAAAGGAGAATTTATAAGAGATCAAGGCGAACAAGTAGGATTCTATGAAATCTATCAAGGAACAATCAATGAGGATGAGAATCCCAATTATCAAATAACCTTTATAGGAAATTGTTTAGAGATACGAAGAAGACCAATTGTAGTCGCTCCCGCATATCTGAAAAAGATATACGGCGAAGAAGACCCTGAATTGACACATGAAGTAATAGAGGGCGGATTGGTCTTTGACGACGAGCTTGTGGGCGCGATTTATAGAGAGCCTGGCGAACAAGCGGGCGAGTATGAAATCTATCAGGGAACACTCACTACTGAAAATAACGATAACTATTTGATAACCTATCATCATAGACCGTTCATAATCGAAAGGCGTCCCATAGTGCTCACCGCTGAGAGAAGGTCCAAAGTGTACGGAATAGCCGACCCGACATTTGCATATGAAATCACCGAAGGAAACCTTGTCGGAAGCGATGTACTTGTTGGTCAGCTTAATAGAGAACAAGGCGAGGATGTAGGGGAGTATAGAATAATACACGGCACGCTGAACTTGGACAACAACCCCAACTATAACATTATCCTCACTGAGGTATATTTTGAGATAACGCCAAAACTTATTGTTGTGAGCGCCAATTATAGGAGCAAGATATACGGAAACAGCGATCCCACTCTTACTTATGAAATAACATATGGTGATTTGATTGAAGGAGATGAATTAAGCGGAAGCTTAGAAAGAGAAGAGGGCGAGGCAGTAGGACAATATGAAATCACTTTAGGCACTCTTGGCAATAGAAACTATGACATTATCTTCGAAAGCAATACCTTTGCTATCCATAAGAGACCTTTGACCTTATATGCGCTTGAACAAACGCATAGGCATGGAGAAATCATAGAGCTTGAAATGGCGTTTGGAATCGAGGGCAATCCCTTAAGTCAGGATATTGAATTAATAAATGAGGCAGTGAAGGTAGTCACTCCCGCCACATCCGATTCTCCTGTGGGAACATATCCTATTGAAATAGTTCCGTTGTATGATCTTGAGAACTACAGCCTTACCTTCATACCGTCCATATTGACTATTATCGCTGGAACTTTCGAGGTCGGAGAAGAAATATGGTTTGAGGATAAGAGAGTTATTTATGACGGAACCGAACACAGCATATTGGCGGGCTGGAATCTTGAGGGCGTGACAGTGACTTATGCCAATAACAGCGGAACCGAAGTGGGAATATACCATGCAACGGCGACTTTCCATAAAGAGCATTACTTAGATGTCACTCTTAACGCAAGACTTATCATAATGACCAAGCAAATCACCACGACAGAGCCCGTTCCCAGAGGAATAGTGTCCGCCGAGGGAGGATTCGATCCTCATGTTGTTCCCGTAATCCATCAATCAACCGATGAGAACATACTTACGCTTGCCAACAGCATACTGAATGTGGACCTAAGAGAAGAGGTTAAGACTATCTTGAACATAAGACTTCAGGCAGACTCAGAGGAAATAGTCCCGTCAAGCACTGTTGAGATAAAATTGCTTATACCGTCGCAAATAGATAATTTAGAGTCCCTAAGACTTGTGCATATCACAAGTACGGGTATAAACAATGTGGAATATGTGATAGAGGGCGACTATATCGTATTCTATGGCTATGAGCTTGGAGACTATGCTTTCATAACTGCACAAGAAGCACCTTCATACGAGAAAACGGCTCAAATCATATTCTATACTTCGACAGGCGCGATTGGTCTAATAGTATTTGTGATCATCTCCACAGCATTTAGGAAAAAGAAGAAGAGATTAAAGCGCGGTGGAAGATATTTATAAGACTTGAATAAAAAGCCCGCTGGTATCAGCGGGTTTTTTATATACAAGATAAAAGGCATCAAAGATTTTTTAGAATAAAACAAATCCGACCATAATTCCTATAATTATGCCCAAAATACTTAAGTGATGATGTAATTGGTATGATTGCGGAATAAGTTCGTCTACAACGATATAGACCATAGCCCCTGCAGCAAAGGCAAGAGACGCTCCTATGAAAATAGGCGAAATATTCATTATTAAAAGACCGATAGCCGTACCGACTACCATTGTGAGTCCAGCAGCAAGCGAATACAAAATTATTTTCCATAGGGGCATGCCACTTGCTCTTAAAGGACACGCTATCGCCAGCCCTTCGGGGATATTGTGCAGACCAATGGCGACGGCTATCATCAAGCCAAGTTCGGGACTTGCCTCAAGACCTGCGCCTATTGCCAGTCCTTCGGGAATATTGTGCAAAGCAATTCCTATAAGAATAAGGTATCCCGTTCTCTTGTAAGTCATTTGGCATCCGTTTTTTGAGGTGGGGTTCTCTATTTGGAGCTCATCGCTTCTGGACATATGGGCATGGGGAAGAAAGGAATCTATTCCGTACATCAAAGCACACCCTAAGGCAAAACCTATCAGGCTTGTTGCCATATTGCCGTGATGAAGAGATTCGGGCATTAGTTCAAATAAAGATATCGCAGTCATCACGCCGCCCGCAAAGCCTAATAGAATAGACATAAATCTTTTTCCCGGAACCCCTACAAACAATAATATTAAAGCACCAAGTACTGTTGATAATCCTGCCAATAAACTGTATAACAAGCTTTGCATTAAGAATCTCTCCCTATTTTTACTTATTTATCAATTATGAAAATCATAAAGTAATACTGCTTTTATGTCAAGTATTTTTGGTTATATCCGAGTTATTATCAATAATTAATACTTTTTTGTTTTTTAATTGAAAGATGAAAGCATTTAAGAAAGAAAAACGATATTTGGGGTTTTAACAAGCTTGCGTTTATTTTAATGATAGGATACAAAAAATTACAAAATAATATTATAAGAGAACAAGAATACAGACTATATGGGCGATATATAACCCCAATTCCAAAGCGGATTCCATTTTTCGTCAGAAGAATAATTTAATTTCAATTCATTACAGCTATAAAAAGCTCCTCTATCCACATACTTGATGTCTGACAAGTCAAGTTCTTTTAAGCTCACGCAATTTCTAAAGGCAAAAAGACCTATATATTCCAAATTCTTTGAAAGAGTAAAGTTTTTAAGAGAGAAGCAATTTTGAAAGGTCCAGTTTTCTATTTTTTTTAAACTATTTGGAAGTGTGATTGTGGTGAGCTCTATGCAGCTGTCAAAAGCGGCATAGCCAAGATAGTTAAGCTGGGTATGGGTAGGTATTGAAAAGCTTTGTAAACTGGTGCAATCCTTAAAGACATTGTTTCCAATGTATTTGAGCGTGCTGGGAAGACTTACAGATTCTAATGCTTGACATTTAGAAAAGGCGTTGGATTTTATCGTTGACAGCCCTTCCGAGAAGACTATTTCTTTGATATATTTGGATTCTTCAAACGCGCTTTCGCCTATCGTCTTTACAGAAGAGGGAATAATAACTTTTCTTAAACTATTGTTGTAAAGGAAAGCGTTGTCGCAAATCTTAACAACGGTGTCGGGAATCTCAAAAACAGAATTCTCTTGACCTTCAATTTGTATTTTTCCTCTTGGGAAATAGATAAGTTCGGTCATATCCTTGTTATAGACCACGCCGTCTACGGATTTTAGTTGTTTTGAATCAGGGTGGATATTTACACTCATCAAATTCTCAGTGAAATAAAACCAACTGGGGTCGATTTGCGAATAGGTTGCGGGTATATTCAAGATAGCGAGTTTATTACATTCGGAAAAAGTCTCTTGGTCAATATTATGTTTTTTTTCTATTGTAATTGTTGTGGCACTTTCATCTTCAATCCTTAAACGGGGAGCGTTCAAATGCTGAGCTTGAAAATTATAATTGTAGTCTTCTTCTAATGGCAGGTCATGCTTTAGAGCCCAATACCCTGAAGTATTCTCATAATGTATGAGTAGTACATTGGTTATATATCTATTGCTGTCATAGGTCTTATAGGAAAAAAGATATTCCTTATAGGCAGCTTTATCTATATATCTCCGAAAAGTGGAATCGTGTTTGTGTATTATTTCCAAAGTGCTATAATCTATTTTCAATTCCCTTATTTCAAAATAATCTGGATTGTAGAATATCAATTCTTCATATTCTTTGGAGCCAGGCTCATAAAAGGCTTGAGCCAATAGTTCAACATCCTTGTCGACGTGCGCTTGAATATAACAATATAAAGCGTGTTCACATTTCTTTTTTATTATAGCATTGGCGATGTTTTGATAAGACACGACTGATACAAGAGACAGCACTAAAACACATAGTACCGATATAATTATAGCCAGCGCCTTTTTCCTTTTCGACAAAGCTTTGAACTTATTTATTAATTTCCTTATCATTAGTTACATAATACAAAATATTTCGAAAGAAATCAAGGTCTATAAATTTTCGACCATTAAATACAAACTCTGAGTTGATATTGACTTTACGCTATTTAAGGCGTATAATGATAAAGATTTTAATTTTTTATAAAAGGTGAAAAATGGCAAAAGAGAAACTACAAAAAACTGATTTTGGAAAATGTGACAAAAATTCACCAGACTATATCCCCGTTAAAGAAAAGATATCTTATGGACTGGGCTCTCTTATGGACGGAGGCGGAGTGGCTTTGATATCGTGTATTATGCTTAACTACATGACAAACGCTCTTGGCATAGCTATGAGCGTGGCGGCTACTCTTATGATGGTCTCCAAAGCGTGGGACGCTGTTTCTGACCCTCTTATGGGTATAATCTCTGATAGGACAAGAACCAAATGGGGAAGAAGAAGACCATATATGTTTGTGGGCGGATTTTGTTTGATTATAGCCTTGTTTTTACTGCTTCTGCCTCTTAACAACTTCAATATATCCACGACAGGCAAGACTATTTATATGTTGGTCATGCTATTGTTTTGGAATACCTGTTCCACAATAACCCAAGTGCCTTATACCTCTATGGCAAGTGATATCTCCCCAGATTTTAGAGAAAGAAATAACGCCAATACCATAAAACTTGTTTTTAACGCGGTATCTTCAGGCATAGCTTATGTGGTACCTTTATTATTACTGGAAGCTTATGTTTCGCCTGATACAAGTTTTCTGCCCGCTTTGACGGGAACGCAGTTTTGGCTGATAACAGCGGGCGTGTTTGGATTCTTGTTCGGTGGCGGGCTTATCCAATGCAGTATTTTTGTAAAGGAAAGAATACAGCCTTTAGAAGATGAGAAAAAAGAAAAATACAATTGGAAAACATATGCCGAACCTTTTAAGAACAAATCTTTTAGGTGGCATATCGCCATGTATGTGACGGCTTTTATGTGCATGGACATACTTGCCGCCTTGGCGGTCTATTACGCTCTTGATGTTTGGAGAGGAGCCAAGCTTTTGGGAATGGACTTTTCTTCAATGTTTATTATTGCTCCCGTCATGGTGGCAGCTGTGATAGCTTTCCCGTTGGTTAGAATTATGATGGACCGAAAGAGCAAGCAATTCGCCTTCAGAATGGGGCTTCCGATGTATATCTTAAGCGGAATTATGCTTGCGGTCATGGACCCTTCATGGACGCCTCCAGTATTAGTGCCAATCGCGGCTTTTATTATGGGATTCGGATTCGGAGGAGCTCAAATGATGCCGTGGATTATATTCCCCGATACCGTGGATATCGCCGAACTCAAGTTAGGTATTCGCCCGACTGGGAATTATAGCGGTATTATGACTTTAGTCAGAAAGCTTGCAGGCGCCATGGGTGTATGGGTGGTTGGTTTGATTCTTGGAATAGCGGGCTATGTGGAAAGCACAAGCGATGTTACAGTAAATCAATCTGACAAAGTGCTTTTGACTATAAGAATCCTTTTGGGCGGTTCTATCGTAGTACTCATATCTCTCGCCCTCTTTGCTTCCTTTAAGTATAAGGTTGATAACCATATACTGACCAGAATAAGATACTTCATTGAAAAGAAAAAAGCCAACGAGCTTGTTTCTATGACAGAAGAGGAAAAACAGGAAAGACTAAGGCTTACTGAAGAACTTGCGGGTCTTAACGATGAGGAGAGAAAGGCTTTTATTGCCGAGATGTACGAATAATTTCCCTTTTTCTTAATTTTTTCAGCCTATAAAAGACCTCAAAACGAGGTCTTTTTTGCTTCATGGTTTTTTATATTTTGTCAGATAATATCTTGGAAAGACTTTTATATTAAAGAAACAGGAAAAAGATAAAAAAACAATTCGACAAAAATGTAAATTTTTCGTCCTAAGGTAAATATTATAATTAATATAATAATATTTTTTTAGGTATAAAAACTTGATAAATTCCTATCGTTATGGTATATTTTTTATATAAAAAGAATAAAAGGTAAAGTTATCGCGAGATAGCGGCACAAAACTATAGGGTCTCACCGAGACAGCCAGTTGCCATTTTCCCTCAATGTTAAGAAGGATAATGGCTTTTTTATTGTTAAGGAAAAATGGGATGAAAAAAAACAAAATAATTATCCTAATAACGGTTTTTGCAATCGCTTTGATAATGTCTGCGGGAGCGGTTTATTCCCTATTTTCAAAAACGATAGAGACCTCGGCGGCTTTTGTTTTCGGCGACGCTGATATAGAGCTTGACACCCTTTTTTCAGAACAAGAATTTATTTTTGAAAAGGCGGGAGACACCCAAGAGGCTTCTTTGACCGTGAAGAATAAAGGTCAGAATGCCTTGAAATATTATTTCGGCATAGAAATTTTACAATCAAGCGGACTTGAAGATATGCTGATGATATATTTGGACGATGTGCTTGTAGGGATGCTCTCTTTTCTTTGTCAAGACGGAGAATATGTCTTTCAAACGCAAGACTATCTTTACTTAAATGAAATCCGAAATCATACCTTAAAAATTGAATTGCATATGGGCGCAAGTTATCATGACAACAAATCGTTAAAAATAAAAATCAATGCCCATGCAAAAACCCTGAACAATAGGGATACTGTCTTTGTTTCCAATGAATACGAGCTTATTCAAGCGGTTAGGACCTTAAATCCTGGAGCTGAAATAAAATTGGCGAGGGATATTGAACTTACATCTATATTGCAAATAGATAAAGATATTCTCATTGATTTATATGGAAACAACCTTATCCTTTCAGCTAATTTAGTGGTGGCAAATAAGACAATTCTTAAGAATACAAGAAGTATTCCTAACACCGTCAATACGGGAGAGGAAAATATCGTGGTGAACGGCGGCGGGGCGTTATTCTTTATGGAACAAGGCTGCGAAGATTATATAAATTCAGTTGAACTTATCTCTTTTGACTCTCTTAATACAGAAAAAGAGCTGATTCAAAGGATATCCAAACGAATCGGCAAAGGTCTTTTTAACGGCAGTTATGACATCTTTGAAAATGATATCATTTACTTGGATTTATTTACGCAAATCGAGGACGAATATTCTGATTATGACATGGGGATATTGACCGTTTGGGAGACTATGGTTTCCAAAATGTCAATTTTGTCGCTTACAACAGCAAACGATACATATCAAATAGAATATAAGATATACGCCATAGGCACCGCTGCAACAGCCGAGCTTATTGCGCAAAAACAGCTTGCCTATCTCTATGATTTAGAAGATGACGAGGTTATTGCAAGCGATTTATTTTTACCCACAAGATTAAAAGCCTATAACAGCAGGATAGAATGGTACTCTTCGCATCCAAATATCATATCCGAAAAGGGAAGATACACCCCGTCTTTGGAGGATATGGCAATAACATTAATCGCTTTTATTCATGTCGAAGGCGATATCTATCCCTATTCCTTTTACCTAAATGTTCAAGGACAGTCAAACGAGGCAAGATTTAGGTATTTTCTTACCCGATACGGTGATATACTGTTCACTTCAGTGGGAGAAATGCGTTACTTGCCCGTGACGGATAGCCAAAGCCCATATTTTTACACTAATTATATCGACGGCAGAGATTTGAAAATCGTCAATTTATCATACGACCTTGACCTTCAATATGATTTTTTAACATTGTATCAAAATCAGTTGAGCCTATCCAAAATCACTTATACGAAATACGCTCAAGTAAATGTCCATGCGGAATTTGAGGACGGACAAATGATAAGCGGAACTATCGGCGTCCGTATAGAGCTTGGGGACGCGGTCTTTATAAATGATGTCTTTAATTATGTCAGGACACAATTTGAGCAAAGAGGTGATGTTCTGAATAATATCTATCAAAATGGTTTAGGCGACTTTGATATGCCCAAGGAACATTTATCGCTTGGCATAAGCTATGAAATTGACACTTCTTTCTATGAGGCGGGCAAAGAGCCCGTATACCTAAGTGGTCAAGCCAATCCCGAACAAGACGAGGTTACTTTTCATATATTGCCTGAAAATTTTGATGTGTTTGAACAATATGTCATAGTGACTGTGGAAGTGTTGTCTATGACAAGACAAATGGAGTTTTTGCTGCCGTCGGCAATACATAACAACGAAAAGGGTTTCGAGTCCTTGGAGGTGTTTGAAAGGGTAAAGTCTCAACTTGGAACGGACAAGGACTATATATTGATTGACTTTATTAAAAAATCGCCTTTAATGCATTTGGACTTAAGCGGTCTGAACTTAGATGAAAGCGTGGAAGGTCTTGCATACTTTAGCGGTATAACATCTTTAGATGTATCTGGTTCGGCGTCTGAATTTTCTTGCTCCACCCCCGCCCATGCCAATACTTTAGCAAAAACAATTTCAAGGCTTTCACAGCTCAAAGTGCTGGATATGAGTTTCTGCAACCTTGCGAATATGGAGTTTATAGGGTTTTTGACAGAGATAGAGGAATTGAACCTAAAGGGGAATGGCTTGATGTATATCTTTAATGACATACTCTCCTTTAATAAGCTTCAATATCTGAATCTATCACAGACGGGATACCATACGGTATATGGTGAGCCGCTTTTGGAGCTTGCCTATTTTAGATACCTCAATTCTTGGGGTACTGCCCCTGAATTTTATTATACCGATATTGAACCTGAAATTGAGATTTTATTTATTCCTCAAAATAGCCATCCCGATTATGTAACGGGGCTGGAATATGTCTATAATTTATCTGAAATTCCCGAAATAAGGGTACAATATACTCACCTGACCACAAAGGTCATAATAAATTCAAGCTCCCAGACCTTGCCTATATCTTGGGATATTGAAGAGGATAGTTCTCAAACGCTCTCAATCCAGACAGAGACCAGTCATGACTATACGACCACAAGATTAATCAGAAGCCAAGCCCCCGTGCAAGATGTCATGGCTGTTGTAAGCGCACATATTACTGTAAATAGTCAGACAGTAACCAGATATTTTTATGTAAACATTAGAGGTCAGTCATGATTGCGAGAAGAGCTTTTAAGACAATAACGCTTATATTTTTATCACTTATGCTCTTGATTGTCTTTTCGGAGAAATCTTTGGGGAATTTTTCTTCTGAAGATTTCTATATCTCTGACCAAATGACGATAGACTCTTCTCAGGACACAATCTTGGTGTCGAGCGAGGCGGCGTTGAGAATTGCGGCACAGAACGATATCTTTAATGATATCCTTCCAATAAGCGATTATCAAAAGAGAAGATATATCAAGTTTGAATCGGATATCAAACTCAATTCCACGCTTTACATAAATTCGGACTGCAATTTGGACTTTAACGGTTATACTCTTGATTTGAACGGAAATAACCTTGTGATTGAGAATACATATCATGCCAACCTATTAATAATCGGCGGCGAAGTCATAAACAGCCGTTCGATAGAGGCGAATTTGGATATCATAACGCCAAACGCGGTTATAGAATGTGACCTTGTAGACAATCAATCTCTAATAAGAGTTTTATCGTATGATACTCAAGGCGTGTTGAACGCGGCATTAAATAGAGCGGAAAAGGTCATATCTTACGGCGACAGCGGAAATAATTTTCACAGCGATATTGACTTAGTGACTAATTTTTATTCTTATCCGATAGAGTTTGAATACATTTCCGACAGACCTGAAATACTGTCAAACGGCGGGAAAGTAAATATCCTTGACTTAACTCCGCGCCAAGCGTCCTTGACTTTGAATGTTGCCCTAAACGGTCAGACAGCAAGCCGTGTGTTTGAGATAAATATCGTGTCCAAAAACAATTACGAATGGTGGGCAGAGAAAGGGCTTGAATTGTTTGACAGCTTTTTCTCAAGGTATTCTTCGGGCGAGGACGAACACACCATATACACCGATGTTGTTTTACCTTTAGAGGAAAGGTATATAGCCAGCGGCGGCGATGTCGCCCAGTACCAATACCGTTCCCTTGCCCAGCCGTATGAGTCCGCAGACGAAATTGTGGGTGATATAGAAACATTTGAAGACTATGCTGTCTTAAAGGCGAGAATAGTGGCTATGGACATAACTTATCTGGAGGTCAATTGTGTTTATGGCAGTGAATCGGCATCCAAAATATACACTATAATTAACCAAAGCTATAATGATATCTATCAAATAGCAAATATGATTATTGAGGAGCTTTTCAACAATCAAATTGATATCTTCAAAGAAGATTCCTTTGATAGCGGATACACAGAATACGCTCTTTCAAGCGGAGAAGAATACCTAAACTTTGGTGTTATACAAATATCTTATGCATTAATTAACAATGACGGAACTTATGTCATTGAACAAGGCGTCTTGAAAGTCGCCAACGGTTTTCAACCCACTGAGATACAGCTTATCTTTTTGCAGGTGAATATAAAATTTGAAAGCGCCGAGGTCACTCTCAATATCCCTATTGTGTACCATGAGGGAGGAGATATCTATGAGAGATTTTACCCGTATTACGCCTATTTTGACGGTTTGCTTTCTGAAAGAACAAATTATAACCGCACCTATACCAGTTTTGATATGCCTTTCTGTTATTATGGCAGAATGCCTATAATTAAATTTGAACTGTATCAGGACGACTCTTTATACATTGGGAATGCCATAAGGCTTTTATTCACCACTTCTTCAATGAGCTATACGGTCACTGAATACGACGCTTTGATTAGCGGACTTGATACCGTGGAGCTAAACAACCTACTTAATGATTCAAACGCACGCTGGCAGATAATTATTGATTGGAATGAATTGGGGCGGGAAGATATGCGAATGAGACTAAAGTACTATTACAAATTCCATTTGATAACAGACTGGTACAGCCATGAGATATACTTCAGTCCTTTTCTTATACCCGGTATTATAAACAATAACGATATACCCGACCCTACGCTTTATCAAAAACTTCTTCAAGTTTTTAGTCCGGGCGAACAAAGAATCCTCGCAAACAGAATATCAAGGCGTCCGCCCATTCATCCATTTACTATTTCATTAGAACAAGGCGAAAGCATTTCTACCTTTAAGGGCATAGAGCTATTAACGGGGGTGACGGAACTTAGACTTTCTGGCGTGGGTCTTAATAATTCCGACCTTGCATATATAGGGCAATTGACCCAATTGAGCTATTTGGACATAAGCTCAAACAATATAACCGATATATCATCCTTAAGACCTCTTACGAATTTAAGGGAAATTGATGTATCTAAGAACACCATAAGAAGATTTTATACCTTGGAATATCTTCCATATTTGGAAAAAGCGTATGTATATGACAACATCATATCGGGCTGGTTCGGATATCTTTATGGCTCACGCGGTTTTTTCAGCTTAAGGTCCTTTATGAGGCTTACGAACAGGGGTGTGGCGGTATATAGGGATGACGCCCAAACCGTCTTTAGAGAAACCGATGTGGATATGGGAAGATATAACGCTTTGAACAGTATCGTATATCAATATAGACTGCCTGAGGGTGTTCCAATAAGAGATGTTTACAGCTCTTTTTCAAGAGCTTATCAGCATTATTCGGTCACGCCTACAAGCGGATTCTTGCATATCAATAATATATCGTTTGGAACAGACGGCGAAGACGGTTTTTATATACAGTTCGCTTCAGGAATTTTGGGACTGTCTACTTATAGGGTGTATTTTGAAATCGTAAGATATTAAAAAAATTTTTTTACTCCTTTTTTACTTATTGAAAGAATACTTTCTATGTAGTATAATTTTCTTGATAACTTGTTTTTTTATATGTTTTTTAAGGGGAAAGGAGGGTTTTTATGGAATATAAAATGAAGCTGTCATCCGAGCAAAAAGATATTTTAGAAGGAAAACACGGCGAAATAAAATCGCTGATGATTAAAACCTTAATAATGTTCGGGGAAGACGGTACCGTCACATACTATAACAGAGGAAAAGAATATGCTATTTGAGAAGATTTTACTTGCTAACTGGAAATTGACCAAAAAAATGGACGACAAGAGACTTTCGGCACAGTCTATGCCCAAGGGAATTGAAGTGATAAAAGATATCCCGTACGCCGACGGCGGAAAGGCAAACCTCTTAGATGTGTATTATCCCCAAGGAACATCCAAGCCCTTGCCCGTAATAATAGTCGTTCATGGCGGCGGTTGGATGTATGGAGACAAGGAGCTCAATCAGATATACGCCATGAATTTGGCGTTGCGAGGTTTTTCAATAGTCAATATAAACTATCACCTTGCTCAAGAAAAGAGATTTCCTCAACAGATTAAGGATATATACGATGTCTTTAATTGGATTTTTGCAAACGGCAAGGATTATTTTTTGGATATCGAGAATGTTTTCATAACAGGCGATTCAGCGGGCGCTCATCTGTCAGCCGTATCCTTGGCGTTATTGGACAACGCTGAATTGAGAAAGCAATTAAATGTGGACACAAAACTTAAGATTAAGGCAGGCGGCGTGATTTGCGGGGCGTTCGAGCTGGACGCTTTCAAAGGTATAAAAAAGCTTGTAGCGGCTTGGTACGGCAAAGTAGTTTTGGGGCAAAAAGTAAAAAAGTCAGAATACGCTAAAACGATGTCCGCCATAAAATCAATAAATAAGAAACTGCCGCCGTTGTACCTTATGACCTCAAGTCAAGACTTCCTAAAAGACCAAACGCTTCATTTTGTAGAGTTCCTTAAAGCAAATAATTTTGAGCATAAATTTAGATATTGGGACGAGCCAAAAGACAAGAAGCTTACGCATGTCTTTAATGTATGCTATCCATTAAAAAAAGAAGCGGTAGTCACCAATGACGAGATGTGCCGCTTCTTTATGCAATACATAACTTAACTTTTTTTAGGTCTTTAAGCCTCAACAGCGTAGATTTCTAAATCTATTATTTCATTTATCCAAGTAATTCTGCCTTTTCCGTCAGGGGTCTTTCTATAATCCATGACTACAAAGGGCTCGCTGTCTTTATGGTGTTTTCCCATAAAAATTCCCGTAAATTTCTGTGCTGAATTGGAATACATATCTTTTATGTAATAATTCGCATTGTATTCAAGTCCCAGTCCGTCGGGTATTTTTAAGACAGAGGGCAGCCTTCCATTCTCAGCAAGATTGATAAACAAGTCTTGAATATAGGGGTCTTCATAATCAAGCCCTAAGAGCTTCAAGCCAAGAGACCTTTCCAATAAGCCCATAGTCGCTTCAAGGTCATATACAGAAAAGCCGGGGAAATATTCTTCTGCCATTCTTACAAAAACAGGGTCCAGGTAAACATCGTCAAGCGCCCCCTCAGGAAGGATGAATCCTAACAAAGCCCCCAAGCCGTCGATAAGCTTGATATGAAGGGTGGCAATGCCGTCTTTTCTTAGGGTGATATTGCTGCTTTTATCTACAACTAAATTAAAGGGGAAACCTCTGATTTTGCTTTCTTTTATGCTTATCAAAAACACTTTGTCTTTGTCAAATACCCTTGTTTCGTCTTTGGTGCAAGCGGTAAATAAAAACATAGAGGATATTATTATTGATATTATTATTAATATAATGGATATTCTCAATACTTTTTTCATAGTCTCTTTTCTCCTCATATCAATAAGAAGGCAGCTTGCCTTTTATGGCTTGAAAATATGTTTTGGTGACCTCAGGACAACTCTTTGCCTTGTCGATAAGAACGCTTGCCGTATTGACATCAAGTTCGTCTTTATACAGTCTATTTAATTGTTCTTTTTTCATTTCCTTATAGTTCTTCAAGGCTTTTTGCGGTTTCGCCAGCCCTATCTCTTCCAACTTTGCTTGGGTCATATCGGCAAGCACGGCATGTCCCGCAAAAGAGGGATGCACACAATCTACGGAAATAAGGTCTCTGCCCCATTCGGGGTCTTCTTGATAAAGCCTATCAAATTCCGAAAAAGCGTCCATAAGATAGAATGCGTCTGGATTTTCCTTTAAGTAATCGCTCATAATGCCGTTAAGCTTAATAAGTAGAATTCCCGCAAGCTCTCTGTACTGTGAGGGTTCAATCCCTAAAGCATCAAGCTGGTTGCGGGCAGATTGTGTAATAAGCCATGAATCTTCAAATATCGGGTTGTAAACATTTTGAAAGAATAAGGTAGCATTTGGGTTCAAGGCTTTTAAGCACCATACAATCTCCGCAAAAATCTGCGAGGAATTCGCAACTATATTGTCAATAATAGTAAAATCCTCTTGGGCGGCTTTAATGATAATTTCTCCAAGGTCATTCAATAAAAGGTCGTTTCCGAGTATGGATACATGTATGATATCCGCTTGTTGGATACGCGTTCGGGATATTTTCACATCTGTGTCTTCACGCTTTATCCGTTTCAACAAGTCTCTTGAACGGCTGCCGCTGACGGCTTGGTTAATGAATTTGTAGTTGTTTCGTGTACCCACTACTGCATAATACGCATATCTTTCCCGTTCTGAAATAGGGCTCATGCCTGCTATTCCCTCAGCGATAGAATCGCCTAGAAATAGAATAGTCGTTGGTCTTTGATGATAGCCCACTGCCGCAAAAGAAAAGATTGCGATTGAAAGTAGCACAAAAACAATCAAAACGACGATAAGTTTTTTCATATTAAAACTCCTGATAGGATTTAAGGTCTTTTTAAGTATAAGGTCTCTATAATATATTAATACCATTATCGCCCAATGTCAATAGTTGGTTTTCATTTGAAATCCTGTGAAAAGGTTTAGTTTTTTATCTGTTTTCTTTGTCAAAACTTCAACGGCATTATAAAAAATTACAAAAATTATAGAAGATATGAAAATTGAATGAAAATATTTTAATTATGCAAATAGCTCCGCTATTTCTTTAAGCGGAACTATTGACATCAAAACATAATATTGGATAGGTCTTAGGTGTTACAGTTTTTTCTTCCTTATCCTTAATTTTTCCAAATAAGATTGTGGAAAAATCTATTATCGTACCGATTAAGAATAGACCTCCCGTGAATAGGTATAGAAGTCCTGTTCCCACCTTGCCGACATAAAATCTGTGGATACCAAGACCGCCTAAGAAAAAAGCATAATAACGCACATACAGCTCTTGATTTTTTTGGATAGCTTCTATCAAAGCTTTATTCCATTTTTTCTATTATAAAATATGTATATTATTGTGTACATAGGTATATACAAAAGATTTTTTACGAAAAATGTCGTGAGCTAAAACTCAGATATGATTATTGACATAAGATGCCTAAAGTGCTATCATTTATTTAATCCGAGCATAACCGCCTAAGGCTTGGCTATGGCGACTATGCCGATAGGGTCTTGAGAGAAATCTTGCGGCCTTCCATTGCGAAAAGGATTACGGCTTTTTTGCAATGGGCAAAAAAGCTTTTTTTATGGAGGCACTTATGAAAAAAATTCTTATTCCATTGGCTGTAATTTTAGTTATTTTATTGGCGTCATTGACTTTTGCCGCATGCGATAAAGATGACAACGGCGAGGTAGACATAAGTCCTAACTATACTTTAGAAATTTTTGGAATCAAGCCCGATAAAATAGTCGTTACAAAGGCGCAGATAATGGAAATCGCCGAGACTAAAAGCGTTATTTATGATGAAAATAAACCATGTTACGCTTCGGACAAGACCGACAAAGACAATAACCCCATACCCCACACCTTGAAAGGGGTATATCTTGACGATATTTTAGAGGTATACGCTGACGGTGCGGTGTCCGCATCATATTCGGCTATGAGACTAAGAGATGCCACCGGGGACTATGAAAATGTAATAACCTCAAATGTCTTCAACGAGGAACATGGCGGAACCAAGATGATAGTAGCTTATGAATATGACGGTCATATCTTGAACAAAAATGAGCCAAGCGGTGCTTTAAGGGCAGTATTTCCCAACCAAGCCGCAAATACATGGGTGAAAATGCTCAAACAAATTGAGTTTACCGATGCTGAATTAAAGCCTCCCGCTCCAAGTACTATTACTTTTATGGAGCTTTTGGGCGAAGAATATTATGGCTCTTTTGAAAAGCAAGTCACGACGGAAAGCGAAATATTTGATTATACTTATTATGGCATAAGCCTTGATAAATTGTTTGAGGCAGGGCTTCTTAACGCTGACCAAGACGACAAGATGTATATCATTGCTTGGGATTTTATTTCAGACGGAACAAATTCATTTTATCGCGAATACACCAACTGGAAAAGCTATGAGTATTATAGAAACGCTTTTTTGGCATATTCTTACAGCGAGGATAGCGACAAGGTTGATTTAGATTTAGGCCCCGTATTTAACGGCGAGAATATCAGCAAGGGAATGAGCGTCAAGAACACCCTGGCAATATCCGTCAAGGATACTGCTCTTATGAGTTTGGATATCGCTTTTGAAAGATTTGATACACAAAAGAATGACAAAATAAACTTATTAGATTTATTAACCTTAATGAATATCCATAAAGAAGACGGTTATAGGGTTTTTGATAAGAACAATAATCATATAGACCTGACCCTTGAACAGGTCGATTCCGCTTATATTGAAAAGACGCAAAGTGGATATGTATTAAGAATTGAACAAGAAAATATATCAATATATAAAATATCTGTATTATAGGAGGATTTCTTATGAAAAAAGTAAAAATTATTGCCTTAATTTTGGCTATAGCAATGGCTTTGATTCTGTTTACGGCATGTGACACCGACCAGAATGAAAACGGCAAAGAGCTTCCCGAATTTAGCATCGAGGTTGTGGACGGCGAAAGCACATTTGAGCTTACTCAAGACGATGTCAAGGAGCTTGAACTACATAAATTCGCCGTAGAGTCCAAAGACGAAATATTCTATTATCAGGGCTTTAAGATTCCCGATGTCTTGAATGCGATAAGCGAACTTGATGTTGAGGGTATAACAAGTCTAAAGGCAGTTGCTTCGGACGGTTTTGGCGAAAACCTAGACCCAATGCCCGAAGCGGATTTTGAGAACGCTTATTTGGCGATATTTTATAGCGAAACAGAGGACGGCGAATTTGAATTCTTGGTCGAAGACAATGGTCCTGTCAGGCTTTACAACACCACAGAGGGAGCGCCCAAGAAAGGCAATATCAGCCAAGTAGCTAAACTAATAATAAACAGAGATTAATATCAAGATGAAAAGGTCTTTTATATTGTCGTTAATATTAATTGTATTGATAGGGGTTCTGTCTTTTTCCGCATGTCAAGAAAAGACAGAACCTTTAAGCATTACTTTTATTATTAACGGCGATATTGAGGAGTATGCGGTAGTCGATATCGCTAACTTCGAGAGCGTAACTTTTGAGGACTATGACAAGACCCAGCTTGAAGGATATAGGCTTTCAAATATTTTTGATAGTATCAAAACTTTGTCAGACCAAAACTGGCTTATGATAACCTCAAAAGACAAGATAAGCGCCCGTATAGAATATGACTCCATCCATTTGGTTTATATTGTCATAGACGAAGGCAAACTTAATATTAAGGCTCCCGAACACCCCCGTTTGGTAGGCGTAAAGGACATTAAGGATATAACCGTAATTAGCAAAAAAGAAATAGATTCGGGCTTGAAGATTATAGATGACGACACCTTAAATATATCCTATGGCACCGTCAAGCTTATGCTTTATGAGCAAACCGCTGAGAACTACTCAAAGGGCAATGTGGCATATAAACATACTCCAAGAGACGATGTCAAGGTCATGGATTTGACTCAAAAAGAACAAAACATCATTTATCTTGACAACAAAGATATTATTAAAGACAAAAATGACGGTTTTCTTGTTTGGGAAGAGGGTTTGTTATGCTATAAGAAAGATAACAAGTTATATAAGGGTGTCTTTGGTATCGTGGCGGGATTGGATACCGTACTCTTTGACGCTTATTATGATATGAAAGACGCCTTGAAACAAGATAAGGTCATGTTTATTTTAGTGGACGGCTTTTCATATCAGCAAGCTGAATATTATCATGAGGATTTACAGCTATTAAATACCGGATATATCCTCGTGGCAAGCGTTCATCCCGCGATATCCAATGTCGCCTTGGCTTCAATGCTCACAGGGGTGTCCCCCTATGAGAACGGTATTGTGAAAAGAGAGGTCAAACCGCCAAAGGTTGGGGATATATTTGAGTATGCCTTGTCGCAAGGGAAAAAGGTGAAATATATCGAGGGCAACAGCACCCTAATAACCACAAGCATTCAGCCGATATTGAATGCACCTGACATAGACGGTTTTACAGACGCCAATGTTTTCAATTCGGCAAGGACGGCTTTAGAGGACGAGCTTGACCTTATTTTTATTCACTTTCACGGCATAGACGATATCAATCATGAGTATTCGCCGATAAGCACGCAAGCAAAAGCTAAAATACTTGAAATTGAGAACTATATAATTGAGCTCAAGGAAGCTTTTAACGGAACGGTAATCATTTTATCGGACCATGGTTCGATAACTTATTCAGACAGTGACAACAAACCAAAAGGCAAGCACGGGTATTTTGAAAAGGAAGATATGATAGTTCCTTATTATATATTTGAATAGTTATGAAATTATCAAAAAACGCTAAGATATCTATAATAATAATTGCTGTATTGGTCGTAATATTCTCGATATCGCTTACACTATTTCTATTATCCAATAGAGAGAATAGAAACTTATATCTGCAAGAGAAAATTAAGATAACGGCTTTTGGCGAAAAGCTGGGGGAATATACTCTTGAGGAGCTTTTGGAAGTCTCTCCTGCGCAAGAGTTTGAGGCGGTCTATAAGCCTAACAATATGAAACCCGTAAAAAAAACCTATACGGGAATATACCTAAAAGACTTGGTTGTTGGCTTGGATGTTGATATCAATAGAATAAATCATATCAAATTTGCGGCTGGGGACGGGTTGCAAAAAATTTATGGAATTCAGGATGTTTTAGAAGAAAGCAATGTATATATCGCTTATTTGGTCAATGGAAAGCCTTTCAATACGGGAATTCTATCTTTCGCATATAATAAGCCCGAAGAAGACGGCGGACCTTTTGTGGTGATAAGAGCCAAAGACAAGGTCAGCCAAAACAGAGTAAAGCTGCTTGTGGAGATAATTATAGAATGAAAAAGATTTGGATATTTTTAATAATCATTTTAGGTTTAGCGTGTCTTTATGGGTGTCAAGATCGTGACAACATTATATCATTGGTGGACAGTCCCGAGGGATATCAAAAGATAGATGTCATAAAAACACAGTATCCAAACGGCGAAATAAGAAACATATATAAGAATGACAATAAATATGTCTTTCATATAGTCAGCCATAAAGGCTATGCCGGCGATGTGGAGATAGCTTTTTTAATAATGGACGATGAGATAAAAGCCATGAAAGGCTATAAGATTAAGGAAACTAAAGGCTATGGCACCAGGGCTTTCGAGGAAAATTACTTAAATCAATTCATTGGCATAAATCTTAAGGGAAAAGAACAATTAAGAGGCGGCAGCAAGCCAAGCCAAGACATTGATATAATATATGTGACCGGCGCCACCCGAACTTCCAAAGCGGTAGTTATTGCCTTTAATATCTTGATAGAGTACTATAATGATTATCTGACATATTGATAGTCGGATTTATATAGATTTTATGATGATATTCGTTATTGAAAAAGTTTTCTTGAAAGGTTATAATTGTATCAATAATTCATTAAAAAGAGGCAAGTTATGAGGGAATTTTCACTTACCGCTATTGACAATACCAAGTTATATTATATATTGTGGGACGAGGTCAAAGAGCCCAAGGGAGTTATACAAATAATTCATGGAATGAACTCTCATGCAGGAAGATACGACGATTTCGCAAAAATTCTTAACCAAAACGGATATATTGCCTTTGCCGACGACCACAGAGGACACGGCAAAACAGCGGGCAAGGACAAGCTGGGACAGGTGGGAAAAGACAATTTTATGAACTGTGTCTTAGACCAATTGGAATTTACCAAAATGCTCAAAGAAAAGTACAATCTTCCCGTTCAGCTTTTTGCCCATAGTTATGGCTCCTTCCTTGCACAAAGATATATTCAGCTTGGCGGCGACCTTATCGACGGCGTGATTCTCAGTGGCTCAGCTCATATGGGCGGGATAAAATTGCCGTTAGGAAAGATATTAACGGCACTTCAGAGCTGGTTTTTTGACCTAAACAAAAAAGATAAATTGCTTTATAAAATGACCTATAAATCAAATAACAAACCTTTTAGAGAGGACAATATAGAAAACGCTTGGATATGCCGCGACTTAGAGAAGGTAAGAAAATTTAATCAAGACCCAATGTGTAATTATGTAGTGTCCATAGGTTTTTATTATTCCATGATGAGAGGGCTTTCTGATTGTTATAAAAAGCAAAACTTACAAAAAATTCCTAAGGACTTGCCTATATTTATAATTAGCGGGGCGTTAGACCCTGTGGGTGGCATGGGCAAAAAAGTCTATAAGCTTTATGAGCTTTATAAGGCACTAGGCTTGAAAGACTTATCCATTAAGATATATGAAAATGTCCGCCATGAGCTGGTAGGGGACCCCGAACAAGAAAAAATCATACCCCAAATTTTGGAATTCTATAATAAGAATACTGAATAATCATTATCTTCCTTAATGAAAAAAACCTTCGTTATGTTTTGTTTTTACATCTTGTAACGATATGTCCTTAATGATATAATGGGTTTATATGAAAAAATATATGACTAAACCAAACCAATATGTTCCCGAAAAGGAAAAAATTCAGTACGCTATTGGCGTGTTTGGACAGAATGTGACTTATGGTTTGGTATCCCAATGGATATTTTATTTTTGTACCGATGTCATATTTATCGCTCCCTATTTGGTTGGAATAATTGTGGGTGTCTCAAGGATATGGGATGCCGTAAACGACCCCTTAATGGGTGTGGTAATAGACCGCAAAAGATTTAAAAACGGTGAAAAGCTTAGGCCATATTTGCTAAAAACCCCAATAATGATTGGGATAGTCACATTTTTGCTTTTTTATAGCCCCTTTAAGTCCCAAATAGGCAAGGTTATATACATATTCATTTTTTATATCATTTGGGATATTCTATATACCTTTCAGGATATCGCTCAATGGGGCATGACCTCTTTGATTTCGCCGAGTTCTGAAGAACGCACCAAAGTCATACAATGGGCACGCATTATGGGAACTTTGGGGAGTGCCCTTGCGGGAAGCATACCCTTGATTCTTTCATATAAGCACTTATTGAACATATCGGAAAAGGAGCTTTTCTTGGTCTTCGGAGCTTTGTTTGGATTTGGAGGCATGTGCCTTTCCTTATTGACATATAAGGCGAAAGAGAGAATAAAAAGCCAAAAGCCCAAAGAGCCCGTCTGGAAGTCATTGGGTTTATTATTCAAAAACCGCACGGTTATTTTAATCTTGATTGCCAATATATTGTCGGCGGTGACTTTTTATGTGCCGCATATTTATTTTTTCAAATACAAGGTTTCCATGACTTTGTTCGGGTATGAACTGGACGGCTATCAGTCTATGATATTATTTGGTATAGCAACGGGTCTGCCCGGCGTTTTATGTATGTTTGCGGCAAGGCATTTTGCCAAACTTTTCAAAGGCATGAGAAACTTGCTCATTGTGGCGGCTATTATGGATGTGGCAACAAGAGTGGCGGCTTATTTGATAGGCTATCAAGGCATCTCGTTTCTCTTTTTGGTCTTGGTGCTCGCTTTAGGCGGTATTCCCAATAATTTGAAAAGCATAGCGTCCACGGCGTTATGGTGCGACTCCCTTGATTATATTGAATTAAAAACAGGCAAAAGAGCTGAAGCAGTGACTTTCGCCGCCCAGAATTTAATCGAAAAGGCAAAAAGCGGCTTATCAATGATAATGGGCGGACTTACCCTTACCCTCATAAGGTTTGACGCCACAAAATATGAAGCAGGTCTGCCCCAATCCCCCACTTTCAACAAGTGGATATGGTTTGTTTTTATACTAGGACCCGCTGTCGGAAGCGTACTTTATCTCATACCTTTGTTATTTGTCAAATATAACGACAAAATAAAAGAGAAAGTGGAGCTTGAATTGTCAATCAAAAGACAAAACGCGGCGGAGAACTGATTCTTTATTAAATTCTAAAGAATCCTAAGCGAATGTTAGCGATTAACTCTTGGCTTTTTATCATTTTCAAAGAAGTATCTTCACGCTCATATTTATAAAAACTATACTAAGTTGCTAAAATTTAATGAAATATTGACAATATATACTCAATATGATATATTAAAATTAAATAAGATTTTTGACGGGGATATTATGAAAAAGAAAACAATAATTATTATCGTTGTCGCTGTATTGGTTGTGGTTTTGGTAGGCGGAGGCGTTGTTTTTTATTTCAAGGATGTATGGTTTGGAAATTATGGCGATTCTGAATTAGGGCGTTATTATGGGCTTTTTGGATACGCTCCTTTGACAGGGAAAGAGAGCTTGTATATTGACTATTCTGATAGAATTCAAGAATTTACGCATGAGATAGAGTTGGGCATGCAGGACGATGCCACAGACGAGCAAAAAGCGCTTGCCGCCTATATTATTTACAGAATAGGATGCCTTGCGGATGCCACCGCCTTGATGAGGGCAAAATATACCATTGGAAGCGGTACGGCGACAGGCAATATTGAGTTCAAAAAATCTGGGCTTGATGTAAGCGGGGGTATGGATGTCACCGCTACATATTATGACTTAAAATATCCCTTGAAGATTCCCTCTTCCGTCGATGAGATATACAAAAGTTATCAATTTTATGGCGCGTCCGAAGAGTATACCCAAGTGCCAGCCCAAGCGATAACGGGCAGCAATGAAAGTTTGGTTACGCTTGGGGAGCCTTTATTGCGGGCTTCCTTGCCTTTTGCAAGAAGAACGATATATACGCCTGAACATATATGCGTATGGGAAGGCGACCCCAAATCTTGTGTAATTTCACCCGAAAAGGCGACAGCAGATTTTTCCATTAAGGACAAAAGCTTTAATAAGAAAACCCAGTCTCAAGTTTTGGAGAGTGAGATGGAAGCGGGTTTTAGAAGGGAATACGGTGAAGAATGGGGGGATATTTATGGGCTTACATCGCGTGATTTTTCCATACATATCATAAATCCTGACACTATTAAAGGCGAAACGGTAGTCATAACCAAAAAAACGGGCAAAGACATAAAATACAACGATATCGATTACTATTCGGTGGAATTTGAAGTCGATACCCAAAAAAACAGAGGGACTGAACTCTCTGCCACATACTATGCGGAGAAGTTATATCAAGCTCAAGCGCCCGAGGCTTTCATATCTTTTTTGAAAGACTATAACTTGTATTATGACTATCTAAAAATAAAGATGACGGTTTTTGAGAACGGCTATTTTAGGACTTGGAGTACGGACGAGACTTGGATTATGAGTGGGAATGTAATGAATTTGGCGTTCGCGGAGCTTGTCTCCACCAATGAAAGCGAAGAGGCTTTTTGTTATGATTATAATACAATCATGCAGGGCTTTAGAAACAGGTATTATGGGGATATAAAAGAAGTCAATATGCCCATATCCAAACTTCCATTCTATAAGTCACACTTATCTGAATTTAAGCCCCAAGCATACGGCTCATATCGCTAAAGAAAATTTGGGGACTTATTGGGCCTGTTATGGCGTTGTTTTTCCTTATTTAATATGATATAATTTCATTTGTGTTATTTAATAAATGAAATATGATTTTTCTTTAAGGTTTTGTTTACTTTAGGGAAATTATTTTGTAAAATAGAAAAATGAAAATATATTTTTTATAGGAGAAATAAAATGAAGAAGATTGCAGTTGTTTTGATACTTTTGGCAGTTATATGCGTCAGCGCTTTTTCAATGGCTGCCTGTGAAAAGGAAGATACCATTATTGTGGGATACGACAACGGCTTCCCCCCAATGGGCTTTCAAGATAAAGACGGAAAGGATGTGGGGTTCGACCTTGACCTTGCCAAAGCCGTTTTTGATGAAATGGGTAAAAAAGTTGAGTTCAGAGTAATTGACTGGAAACTCAAAGAAACCCTTTTGAATTCAAAAGAAATAGATGTCATTTGGAACGGCTACACAATCACCAATGAAAGAAAGGAACTTGTGAATTTCTCCATTCCCTATATGAAGAATTCCCAATGCGTGGTCGTAAAATCAGACGATACAGTGAACACCATTGAGGGAATAAAAGACTATGCCATAGTCGTTCAATCGGGTTCAAGCGCTATACAAGCGATGTATGAAAACGAATTCTTACAAGATTCTATAAAAAGAACCCAAACCAATGATGACAATGAAAACCCTCTCTATATCTATTGGCCAAAAAGCGACAGCAATGTATCGGGCGCCGATACCAATGTGCTTTGTCTACAGGCGGTTGAGAATGGAGAGGCTCAAGCTTCCGTTATGGACTATGTTCTTGCCAATTACTTAATAAACACATCTGAAAATAAGGGAAAATTCAGAATCATTGACGAATACCTTTGGGAAGAAGAATACGGCGTCGGGGTTAGAAAGGAAGACACCGAGCTTTTAGATGGCATTAATAAGGCTTTAATTAAGCTTCGTGACAACGGAGAACTTAATAAAATAGCCCAAAAATGGGGTCTTGAGGACGCTTTGACAGACACCTTTAAGGAATAACATAAGGAAAAAAGAAATTAAATGAACTTCGGATTGATTGTTTCAAGGCTGGGGGAAGGGTTTTTAACAACGCTGGAGATATTTTTTCTAACCTTGTTGTTTTCCCTGCCCCTTGGTCTTTTAATATCCTTTTGTTCCATGTCAAAATTCAAGCCGATATCTTGGTTGAGCAAGACTGCGGTTTGGGTGGTGAGAGGGACTCCTCTACTATTGCAGTTGATAGTTGTCTATTTCCTGCCGTGGACGCTCTTCAAGATACCTATGCGCAATCTGAACTTCCCTTTCATGGAATGGAAAATGCTTGCCGTTATTATCGCTTTTAGCTTAAATTATGCTATTTATTTTAGCGAGATATACAGAAGCGGCATACAAAGTATATCAAGAGGTCAATACGAAGCGGGGGCGGTGCTGGGGCTAACAAAATCACAAACATTTAGGAAAATCGTGTTCCCTCAAGTCGTCAAAAGAATTATGCCCCCTATGAGCAATGAAATAATAACGCTGGTCAAGGATACGGCGCTGGTATCCATAATAATGGTAGTTGAGATAACAAGGGAAGCGTACAATATTGTGGCGGCATTCGGCTCAATAACGCCACTTTTTTATAGCGGGGCGTTTTACCTTATCTTCAACGGTCTGCTTACTGTTTTATTTTCGTTTATTGAAAGAAAGCTTAGTTATTATAGGTAAAGAAATATGATATTAGAAGTCAAGAATATGCATAAATGTTTTGGAAAGGTGGAGGCGTTGAAAGGTCCTTCCTTTTCTATGAACAAAGGAGAGGTGCTGGTCATTATCGGTCCGTCGGGAAGCGGCAAAAGCACGCTTCTTCGTTGTCTTTGCTTTCTTGAAAGAATGGAAAAGGGAAGTATAACTATCAAAGGCGACACATTTGTAAAAATGGACGAAAACGGCAATTCAATCTATCCCGACGAAAAGACCCTTCGTGAAAAGGCTTTGCATTTTGGTTTGGTTTTTCAGAATTTCAATCTTTTCCCTCACCTAAATGTGCTTGAAAACCTTACCCTTGCGCCAATTTTGGTGGACAAGTTGTCAAAAGAAGAGGCAGAAGAAAAAGCTATGAAGCTGTTGGAAAGGGTGGGGCTTATACAAAAGGCGAAGAACTATCCCTTTGAGCTTTCTGGAGGGCAGCAGCAAAGGGTAGCGATAGCACGGGCACTTTCCATGGAACCGGATATACTCTGCTTTGACGAACCTACCAGCGCGCTTGACCCCGAACTTACGGGAGAAGTCCTTAAAGTGATTAGGGAACTCAAAAGACAAATTCATTCCACAATGATAATCGTCACCCATGAAATGAATTTCGCAAAGAGCATTGCCGATAAGGTCATCTTTATGGACGAAGGGGAGATAATTGAAGAGGGCACGCCGGATAGAGTCTTCAATCTGACAGAAAATCCGAGGATAAAGGCGTTCTTATCCAAGATATTAGGTGACGAATAAAGGTTTTATATTGACAAAAACTGACCTTTGGGGATATAATTAGCTATCAATACTATTCAAGGAAAAATCATTATGGAAGAAATCAAAAGCCAATTGGCAAATTCCCAGCAAGTAAAATTCAAGGAAAAATTAAGCTACGCTTTGACTAACACCGGTCAGACCATGATTTATGGCTTGATTACTACCTACCTTATGCTTTACCTTACCGACTACTTGCATATAGCGGCGGGTATAGCGGGTACTATTTTGGGAGCGATGAGAATTTTCGACGCCGTCAATGACCCATTAATGGGAGCTATTTTAGACAAAACTAAGACCAGGTTTGGAAAATGCAGACCGTATATGCTCTTTACCCCCATTCCTTTGGCTGTTGTGACACTGATTATATTTGCTCCTTTCAAGATGGGCGAAGCGGGCTACATAGCTTATGTCACAATTTTTTATCTGCTATTCACTCTGATATACACCGCCAACGATATACCCTACTGGGCGATGAGTTCGGTGATAACCACAGACCCCGACGAAAGGGTAAAAATAGTGACTATGACAAGACTCATAGGTGGACTGGGTTCGGGTATAACCATAGGCGCTTTTTGGGCTATTAATAAAGTAGCGGCGGATGCCGGTTTTGATAAAAGAATGAGTTTCTTTCTCGCAGCTTTGGTCTTTGTAGTATTCGGCACGAGTTTACTTTTGCAAGGCTTCTTTAATACTAAGGAAAGGGCAAAGAATACGGTGTCGGAGGGGGACAAGTTTTTTTCCAATCTGAAGTACATACCCAAAAGCAAATCTTTGGTGATTAATATTGTTGCTGGAATGCTTATGTCTGTTATGATGGTAGGTCTTACCGGCATGACCACATATTTTATTAAATGGAACATCAAAGAAATTTTTCCCGACCTTGCCAGCAATGACTTAATGAGCATCTTCACGCCCGTCATTGGAATTTTGCCCGCAATAGCTATGGGAGCAGGTCTTTTGGGCGCTCCGCTATTGTTAAAGAAATTCGAAAAGAGAAATGTTCTCTTAATTGGCTGTGTGTGGGGAATCGTCATCAATATTATCTTTTATTTTGTAGGATATTCAAATATCTATGTGTTTATTATCGGGCGGTTTTTGGCTTTTCTCCCCGTTGGGATATGGTCAAGCGTCACTACAATTATGTTCGGAGACAGTGTGGACGAACTGCAGTTTAAGACAGGCAAGAGGCTGGAGGGCACATGCTTTTCTCTTCTGACCTTTATAGGCAAATTCCAAAACGGCGTCAATGTCGCATTAACGGGACTAATACTTTCAGTTATAGGCTATGTCGGAACGCTGGATGCTGACTTTCAACAGCAGTCGGAATTTACCTTAAAAGGAATCTTCGCCATGGTCACCTTAGTTCCCGCTCTTGGATTTTTGCTTATGGGCATACCTTTTATCTTTTATGATTTCACTAAGAGCAAGCATCAAGCGATACTGGATGCCTTAAACGAGCGAAATCTATTGGAAGAAAACCAAAGCCCCGTAGAGCAGTAATTTATATTTCTAAGGTTATTGCAATTAAAAAATTTATTTCATTTTTTCATATAAAATAATATGAGTAGAATTAAGCGTTGATTAAGGTGTCAACGCTTAAACATATGTAAAATAAAGTATATAGATAATTGTAGGATTATCCATACTGCTTAAATAACTTGCTTTTATGAATAAAATAGTGTAAAATGAAACCAAATTTTATTTTTAGTGAGGAGCATGTATGATTACGAGATATGAGGAACTGTTAAAGAAAAAAATGAGCTTGGAAAGCTATGAAAAGCTTGCCTTGTTAAAAAATCCTAAAGTTATGGAGTTTGTAGGCTCTTTTGTGGAACACTGCGACCCGGAATCGGTTTTTGTTTGCAGTGACAGTGAAGAGGACATTCAATATGTGCGTGAACAGTCTTTGGCGCTTGGTGAAGAGCATACTCTTGCAAATTCCAAACAGTCCATTCATTGGGATTCCTATAAAGACCAAGCAAGGGACAAGACAAATACCCGTTTTATGGTCTATAAGGAAAATATGCATAGAATGAAAGCTCTGAATTCCATAGAGTATGGAGAGGGATATAAAGAAATTATGGACATATCCAAGGGCATTATGAAAGGAAAGTCCGCGATTGTATTGTTTTTCTCCGAAGGACCCACCGAAAGCCCCTTTACAATCCCTTGCGTGCAGTTTACTGACAGCTGGTATGTAGCGCATTCAGAACTTATACTTTATCGTTCCGCCTATACCCATTTTCTTAAGATGAAAGAATCCGAAAAGGGAGATTTTTTCCGTTTTGTCCATTCCGCGGGACAGCTTAACGAAAGAGGAAACTCTATCAATCTTGACAAGCGCAGAATATACATGGATACCGAAAACAATATAGTCTATTCCATGAACAATCAATATGCCGGAAACTCCGTAGGGTTGAAAAAGCATTCCATGCGCCTTGCAATCAATAAGGCAGGAAAAGAGGGCTGGCTATGCGAACATATGTTTGTTATGGCGGCGGTTGACAGAGAGAAAAACAGAAAGACCTATTTCTGCGGCGCCTATCCCTCTGCATGCGGAAAGACCTCTACTGCTATGATTCCCGGAGAGCTGATTGTAGGCGACGACATAGCATATTTTCGCAATATTAACGGCGAATTTAGGGCTGTCAATGTGGAATTCGGCATGTTTGGAATTATTAAGGATGTAAACGCCAAGGACGACCCCGTTATTTTTGAGAATTTGATGAAGAATCAAGAAGTTATCTTCTCAAATGTCTTGATGAGCAACGATAAAAAACCTTATTGGCTGGGAATGGGCGTGGCAGCTCCAGACGAAGGATACAACCATTTTGGCAAATGGCATAAGGGAATAAAGGACAGCGACGGCAAAGAGGTGCCTTTGGCGCACAGCAATGCACGCTATACTATGAGACTTGACTATCTTGCTAATATCGATAAAGAAGGCTTTGAGGCAAAAGACGGTGTAAAAGTCCAAGGTATACTATACGGCGGAAGAGACAGCGACATCACTGTTCCTGTGGAAGAATCCCCCGATTGGAAGGACGGAATTCTGCTTAAGGCGGCGACCCTTGAATCAGAGACAACAAGCGCCACTTTGGGAGCAGAGGGCGTCCGCAAGCCCAGCCCCATGGCAAACCTTGACTTTGTCTCCTATCCTCTTGGCGAATATACTATGAACAATATCAAATTTGTGGAAGGCATCAAGGAAGTTCCCAAAATATACAGCAACAACTACTTTATGAGAAGACCTGACGGCTCTTTTGTTACAAGCAAACTTGCCAAAAAAGTATGGCTGCACTGGGCAGAGGGCAGAATTCATAACGAATATGACGCTTACCAAACACCAACGGGCAAGATTCCAAAGTATGAAGACCTGAAAGCGCTTTTCAAAAAGCATCTGAACGAAGATTTCTCCAAGGAAGATTATGAATATCTGTTTACTTTCCGCTGCACAAAGTGGATAGAAAAGTTTGAGAGAACAAAGGCTTTCTATAAGAAAATGGACCCAGATACTCCCCAAGAAATCTTTGACTATTGGGATCAGGCAATAGAGAGGATAAAGAAAGCCAAAGAAAAGTACGGCGATTTGATTAAGCCGGGAGATTATAAGGGAGTTTAAGACATCTTTAGCAATATACCCTTAAGGAGAAAGCATTTTTCCTTATGGGCAAGCTGATACGCTTTTAGCGGAGAAGAAGATATCGTTTTGAAAAAAACTGAATATAAAGAGCCTTAATTGAAATTCAATTAAGGCTCTTTTATTTAATTGTTCTATGAAAAATTTATTTTGTTAGAGAACTATTTTCTTGCCACTCCACTTTTTCTTGCAGCCTTTGCTACATATTCGGCGACGGTTTTTCCTACCCTTTCATCAAAGGGTCTGGGAATGATGTAGTCGGGATTGAGTTCCTCATCGGACACTAAAGAGGCTATGGCTTCTGCGGCGGCGATTTTCATCTCTTCATTGATATCGCTTGCACGCACATCCAAAGCACCTCTAAATATTCCGGGAAATGCCAGTACATTATTTATCTGATTGGCAAAGTCGCTTCTTCCCGTGCCGATAACGGCAGCTCCAGCCTCTTTAGCAAGGTCGGGCATAATTTCTGGAATGGGGTTGCTCATAGCAAGTACGATGGGGTCTTTTGCCATTGATCTAACCATATCTTGGGTCACAATGCCGGGGGCGCTTACGCCGACAAAGATATCTGCACCTTTCAAAGCGTCGGCAAGAGAACCGTTTATTTTGTCCTTATTAGTATAGCTTGCTATTTCTTTTTTTGAGGCGTTAAGTCTGGGGTCGCCTTCGCAAATAATGCCCTTGCTGTCGCAAAGGATTGCGTTCTTTATGCCCATGCTTATCAACAGTTTTGTTATGGCTACGCCGGCAGCTCCTGCGCCGCTAAGTACGACTGTACAGTCTTTTATGTCTTTCTTTACTATCTTTAAGCCATTTATTATTGCGGCAAGGGTGACAACGGCAGTACCGTGCTGGTCGTCGTGGAAAATGGGAATATCTGTTCTTTTTTTAAGTTTTTGCTCAATTTCAAAACAACGGGGAGCGGAGATATCTTCAAGATTAATTCCGCCGAAACTTCCGGAAAGAAGCGCGATAGTATTGACTATTTCGTCTACATCCTTGCTTCTTATGCATAGAGGTATGGCGTCCACTCCGCCGAACTCCTTAAAGAGAACGCATTTGCCTTCCATAACAGGCATTCCGGCTTCGGGTCCGATATCTCCAAGACCTAAGACAGCGGTTCCGTCTGTCACGACAGCTACGGTGTTCCATCTTCTGGTCAGCTCATAGGATAAGTTTATATCCTTTTGTATTTCAAGACAAGGCTGAGCGACGCCGGGGGTATACGCCAAAGACAATTCGTCCTTATTGCTGACTGTCGCCCTTGATTTGATTTCAAGTTTTCCTTTCCACTCATAATGAAGTCTTAATGATTCTTTTTGATAGTCCATAAATGCTTTCTCCTTATTCTTTTTCCCAAGGGAAGGTGTAATCTAAGTTAAACTCGTCTCTTAATTCCATAAATTCTTTTTGTACGGCATCGTTTATGGGTACGCCGCTGTCTTTTCTTTGCAGCCATACTTCATATTCCTTTTCGCCTGCGACATATATTCTTTCTTGGTCGGGTGCTTTTTGTGAATTGCGCAAAGCCCTCATAATATCGCCCGCTGTCTTCTTAAACTGTTCAAGCCCAAGGAATGCTTCGGTATCTATTGCCAAGAAGAAATGACCAAGACGATAGGGAACATTCTTGCCGTCTTTCTTTCCTGTGAGCATTTTCAAAAAGCTGCCCGCTTGAAGCGCCGCTGAAAGAACTTCCACTACTGTGGCGTAGCCATAGCCCTTATAGCCTCCAAGCTCTTCGCCAATTCCGCCTAAGGGAGCAAGAGCGGCTTCTCCGGTGACCAGTTCCTTAAGAATTTGGTCGGTATCAGTCTTTGCCTTGCCGTCTCTGCCTATGACCATGCCTTCGGGGGTGGGCATGCCTAACTTTGAATAGTATTCAAGCTTTCCTCTTTGAGTAATCGATGTGGCGCAATCCAGCACAAAGGGGAATTCCTCGTCTGTGGGAAATCCTATTGTAAGCGGGTTTGTGCCCAACATATTCTCTACTCCAAAGGTGGGGGCGATAGAGGGACGCGCATTTGTTCCCGTGATACCTATCATGCCCGCATTCGCCGCCATGATTGAATAGTATCCAGCAATGCCATAATGGGTGCTGTTTCTTACCGCGACCATACCCAAGCCATATTTTTTCGCCTTGTCTATCGCCATTTGCATGGACTTTTTGCCAATGACATGTCCCATGCCGTCATGACCGTCAATTACCGCAGTGGTAGGGGTCTCTTTGATTATTTCAAAATTCGTGATAGGATTTTGGATACCCAATTTTATTCTGTCGATATATATGGGCTTGAAACGGTTCACTCCATGGGATTCGATTCCTCTTCTATCCGATTCCATGAGCACATCCGCACATATTTCGGCGTCTTCTTCAGGCACACCCACTTTCATAAAGACATCTTTCATAAAATTTCCCAGTGTACTCCAATCAATTATATTACTTTTTCCCATTTTCTAAACTCCTTTTTTATAATGGTAAATTACCTTTGTATGATAGCATAATCTTTGTTATGTCGTCAATTATTATGCGATTTTATTATATAATTTATCTATTGGTAAATATTAAGTAAACATTATTACAAATATTCAAGATAAGTTCGAAAAGTTTAGAAGCAATAAAAAAAACCCCAAATGTTTATTTGAAAAAATGGTTGACGAAATAATTTTGATATGATATTATAGGAATAAGAATAATTCCTAATACTGAAGAGGCAATGACAAAACAAAGAAAACTCATCGATGACATTATTCAAAAGAATCCGCATATTACTGCTGAGGATATCTTTCTTAAAGCAAAGCAAATTATGCCGTCTATAGCCTTAGGCACTGTTTATAGGAATTTGGGAATTATGGCAAGGGAGAACGAGATATTAAAAATACCTGTGGCGAACGGGGCGGACAGATACGACAAGACAACAAAGCCCCATGACCATGCTTTGTGTACTGTTTGCGGAACTATGAAAGACATACCCGAGACGAACATAAAAGAGCTTTTGGAAGAACGGCTAAATATGAAAATTTCGTCCTATAACTTAAATATATATTTTCAATGTCCAAAATGCTTGAAAGAGCAAAAAATAAAAATCTAAAATTAGGGCGAACAAAAAACGGAAGAAATGAACAGAATGCCTTTAATCGGCGATAAAGGCGCCGGCTTTTGAAGCTAAGACAACGCAAGGGAACATCAAGTTTCCAGATGATTATAAGGGGAAGTGGGTGATTCTATTTTCGCATCCTGCTGACTTTACACCCGTATGCGCTTACTGAGTATATGACCTTCGCCACAATGGCTGAAGAGTTCAAAGAACTGGATACCGAGCTTGTTGGCTTGTCCGTAGATTCCCTTTATGCCCATATAGCGTGGCTAAGAAAGATTCAAGAGATTGAATGGAAGGGAATGAAGAATGTGGAAGTCAAATTCCCGCTTATTGAGGACATCACCATGGAAGTGGCGAAAAAATATGGAATGATTCAGCTCGGACAGTCCAATACCCAAGCGGTTAAGGCGGTCTTTGTATCGATCCCAAGGGTATCATTCGTACCATTTTGTACTATCCCCTCAGCACCGGCAGAAACTTTGATGAGATTAAGAGGATAATTCAGGCTTTGCAAAAGACAGACAAGGATTCTTGCGCTACGCCCGCCGACTGGAGACCGGGAGACGATGTGATTATTCCCACCGCCGGCTCTTGCGGAGTTGCAAAGCAAAGAATGGAAAGCAAGGACGAGAATCAGTATTGCCTTGACTGGTTTATGTGCTAATAACAAAAGATAAAGCGCATAATTGGCGCCGCGCATCCTCTTCTTAGGGGATGCGTGTTTTTCGCCTTTTTTTAAGGTTCAAGTTTATTCTAAATATATTAATATATGGGTATTGATTTTTATTCTTATTTGGTATAAAATCATGTTAGCTTATTCTTAAGGGGGCTGCATGAAACATTCATTTAAGGTATTAATTGTAGTCGTTTTATTGTCTTTTTCAATAGCTATAGGTTTTGCTGTTTTCTCTATGGAAATGCAAGTCGACAAGGGAGACCCTATTATCCATTTCTTTAGACCCGAAAATGAGCATGCCTATTTTACCAAAACATACGCGGACGGAAGTCCTTGCAACGAGGATTTCAAAGTTATTACTATTGGGGACCCTCATTTAAACGCCGTACCCAACAACCATTTGGACGGCGCTATCCTTACAGTCCTTGAAAATATGATAAAGTATGAAAAGCCCGACCTTGTGGTTATTTGCGGAGATGTGGCTTTGGGCATTCACGCTGAAAAAGCTATCGAATCTTTGGGCGAGCTCTTCCAAAGAAATAATCAATATTGGGGATATGCTCTTGGAAACCATGACGCCGAACATGAATCGGGACCCACAAGAGAGGAATTGATAGATATATACGCGCGTTATGAACATTGCGTCATCACATCGGCACCGGGAATCTCCGGAGAGGGCAACTGTATAATAAATATTAAGAATTCCCGTGGCAAAATTATACAAAGCCTTGTGTTCATTGATTCGGGAGCTTATCTTACGCCCGAGATTTGTGCGGAATATGGATTCAAATATAAAAAGGACTATGACTTTATCAAATACGACCAAATAGAATGGTATAAGTCTCAAATGAGAGAAATAAGGGATAAAAACGGAGAAATGCCCAATTCAATCATGTTTTTCCATATCCCCCTTAAGGAATTTAGAACAGCCTACAATCAGGCTGTTGAGAACGATTCGGTTATTTTTGGGGCACGGCGGGAAAGTGAGTGTGATTCGCCGTACAATACGGGCATATTTGACGCCATACTTGAATTGGGAAGCACCAAAGCAGTAGTTTGCGGTCATGACCATGTCAATGATTATTGCGTGGACTATATGGGAGTGAAGCTTACATATTCCCTTAGCTTGTCTTACAATTCATATTTCTTAAGAAAGGACATATTGCATATATTAGCTTATCAGTATGGCGGAAAGGCGCAGTTCAATGACGGGTGTACTTTGCTTTCCATAAAAATGGACGGCAGTTTGGAAATAATTCCCAAATACAACCAAAATAACCCCTCAGTATTTGAAGGTCTTACTGAAAAACAGCGCAAAGATTTATATCTTGACGAGACTTTACCATAAATCCTTTAGCTTATTAGTACGGTCTTTTATCAAAAATTATAAAATACTTGCCAAAAAGTAATCGGATTAGTTTTTACACAATATATAGGTGAATAAATTTTATCTTACCACAATATATTGTGTTTTTTCTATTGACAAAGGTTGAAATGAATTGTATAATTTCTATACTGAAATTTATTCGAGGTGAGATATGGCTTACAGGATTATTAAGAGAGACGGTCAAGTCGTAGGATTTGATATTTTGAAGATTAAGAATGCCATGATTAAGGCTTTTGAAGCGTGCAAGAGAAGTTATGACGAAGACATTATTGACTTTCTTGCGCTCAAGGTCACATCTGATTTTGAGAAAAAGGTCGTAAACGACAGCATACATGTTGAAGATATTCAAGACAGCGTGGAGCGTGTGTTGGGCAAGGCTGATTATGCCGATGTGGCTAAGGCGTATATACTTTATAGAAAACAGCGTGAGAAGCTAAGGCAGACCAAGTCCACCTTGCTTGACTATAAGATGCTTATTGACAAGTATTTGAAGATTGAGGACTGGAGAGTAAAGGAAAATTCAACGGTCACTTATTCAATAGGCGGTCTTATCTTAAGCAATTCTGGCGCCGTCACCGCGAATTATTGGCTCAATGAGATTTATGACCAAGAGATTGCCGACGCTCATAAAAACGCCGATATTCATATACACGACCTATCCATGCTTACGGGGTACTGTGCGGGCTGGTCATTAAAACAGCTGATTACCGAAGGGTTGGGCGGAGTGGAAGGCAAAATAAAATCCTCTCCTGCACGCCACTTATCCACTCTTTGCAACCAAATGGTCAATTTCTTGGGCATTATGCAAAATGAGTGGGCTGGAGCTCAGGCTTTTTCTTCCTTTGACACCTATCTTGCGCCCTTTGTGAAAATCGACAACTTGTCTTATAAAGAAGTAAAACAGTGCATACAATCCTTTGTCTATGGAGTAAATACTCCTTCAAGGTGGGGAACGCAAGCTCCGTTTACTAATATTACGCTTGATTGGACGGTGCCTGAAGATTTGGCTAACCAACCTGCGATAGTGGGAGGCGAAGAACAGTCTTTTTGTTATAAAGACTGCAAGGCCGAAATGGATATGATAAACAAGGCATTTATTGAAGTCATGGTGGAGGGCGACGCCGACGGCAGAGGCTTCCAATATCCCATTCCCACATATTCCATAACCAAAGATTTTGACTGGTCTGAAACCGAAAACAATAAGCTTCTATTTGAAATGACCGCCAAGTACGGCACACCCAATTTCCAAAACTATATCAATTCGGATATGAGCCCTTCAGATGTGCGCTCTATGTGTTGTAGACTGAGGCTTGACCTTAGGGAATTGAGCAAAAAGGGCGGAGGGCATTTTGGTTCGGGAGAGTCCACCGGAAGCATAGGAGTCGTCACTATCAATATGCCAAGAATAGCGTATTTGTCCAAAGACGAAGACGAATTCTTCAAAAGACTGGACAAGCTTATGGAAGTCTCCGCAAGAAGCCTTGATATCAAGCGTAAAGTAATTACTAAATTGATGAACGAGGGGCTTTATCCATATACCAAACGGTATTTGGGAACTTTTGACAATCATTTCTCTACTATCGGGCTTTTGGGAATGAACGAGGCGTGCTTGAACGCTAAGTGGTTAAGGTGCACAATCGGAGAGCAAAAAGGTCATGATTTCAGCGTAAAAGTCTTAAAGCATATGCGTAACAGACTAAGCGATTTTCAAGAGAGGTACAAAGGTGCGCTGTTTAATCTGGAAGCCACTCCCGCCGAAAGCACTTCATATAGGCTTGCCAAGCACGATAAAGAGCGTTTTAAGGATATTATTACGGCAAACGAAAGCGGAGGGGATTGCTATTATACCAATAGCACACATCTGCCAGTAAATTATACCGACGATATTTTTGAGGCGTTGAGTTTGCAGGACGAGCTTCAGGAACTCTATACTTCGGGTACAATATTCCATGCGTTTTTGGGAGAGAAGATATCCGATTGGAGGGTTGCCGCCAAGCTTACCAGAAAGATTGCGGAGAATTTCAAATTGCCCACCTATACGATATCGCCCACATATTCAATCTGTTCGGCTCACGGATATTTGTCCGGCGAACAATGGGAATGTCCAATATGCAAAAAACAAACTGAGGTATATTCAAGAATTACGGGGTATTATAGACCAGTAAAGAACTGGAACACGGGAAAGGCACAAGAGTTCAAGGACCGCAAGCCCTATGAGGTAGAAAAGTCTTTGTACAGCAATAGGATACTCTTATTTACTACACCCACTTGTCCTAATTGCAAAACAGTCGAAATGCTACTAAACCACAACAAAATATACTACCAAGTGATTGATGCCACCAAACACAATCAGTTGGCGGTTAAATATGGCGTTCAGCAAGCCCCGTCCTTGGTGATAATTAACAATGGAGAATATGAGAAGATTTCAGGAATCGATGCGATACGAAAGTATATAAACCTGCAAAGAATAGCGCAATAGGAAAAGGGGCTGTACAGCCCCTTTTTTATAGACAAGCTCATAAATATTATGAAATGTTTTATTTTGAACTTTTGATATGACCTATATCGCTTATCCTTTTTGGGTTCTTATGCTTGCGGAGTATTTTTCCTTTTTTCAATCTCCGCCATCATATGGTCATAGTATCTTTCGTCGATTATGAACTTTTTGTGCTGAATGAACCAAGCCAAGGCGATAAGCACTATCGGAGCTATGGCGGTGGCGGCTCTTAGCCATAACCTCATCTTTAAGTTGCTGCGGTTCTTAAAATGCACATTAGCGGCATTGAAGTCATCTCCCATAAGCTCCATAGAATACTTATAACTTATATCCCCTTGCCCAATCAAAAGGTCTTCGTCCTCAATGTCTTTCCAATATCCTAATTCTGTTTTACTGTTGGGCACAGGCTTATTGTTTTTGTAGGTTTCACGATAAATTTTACAGTCGTTTAAGGATTGAATATATTCGGCGCGAAGTTGATATTTCGCCATATCGGTATCTTCAGCGATTTCTTTTTCCACAAGCTCTATGGCTTTTTCCGTATCGCTTTGGCTATTGAAAACTATCAAATAGTCTTGCACCCTGTCGATATATTCCACTTGTTCCACGGCGGTATCTATATTTTCCAAATATCCTTTTTGAGATTCCATAAGCGAAATGTTCTGACTTAAGATAAATATTCCAGACACCGCAAGCACCAGGGTAACAATACCATATTGCACCGCAGAGGAAAATTTGACCATAAACGGTCTAAGGGTGGAGACCACTGCTTCATTCCGTTCACCTTGTTTGTATTCGTTATACTCAACGCAGTTTGTCATATTAATAATTGACGCCATATAAAATAGAGCTTGACCGCAAAAGACCAGTATACCGAATGCGGCAAGGGTTATGATATTAAAGGGCAGGAAGTTCGGCCACCAGCCCAAAAGCCCTATTCCTACATAACCGACAACGGCGATAGCGGCGGATATAAGCATAAGCTTTTTTCTGCCCAGTTTTTTGGCAAGTCTTGGATATAAAAGATTGGCAAGAATATTGCAGATACCGAATATGACAATGAAATAAAAGCTGTAGCTGTCATAACCTATTTCAAGGAAATAAAGGTTATACGCCAAAGCCACCAGCAAGTTGCTTCCTATGCTGTATAAGAACATAGATAGTGTCATCCAAAGCACTTGGTCATTTTTTATAATAGTATTCCACATGTGCTTAAGGGAGATTTTTGATTGCTTTTCAAGTTCGGTCCTTGGCGTTTCTTTTACGCCAAAGGAAGTCATAATTTGGCACCCTATGAAAAACGCCACAATGATTATTGAGACAATGCTGTATCCTTTGACCACATTTCCGGGAGTGGTGAATATGACAATTCCCTGTCCCGCAAACGCGCCTACACTGGCGAAAATAACAGTAAGGGTAGCTACGGTGTTCCGCTCTGATTTTTTGGAAGAGAGGGAGGGGAGCATAGCCCAGTATCCAATATCGTTCATCGTAAAGGTGGTTTCCCAAAGGAAGTACATGATTGTCATGAATATGACAAAATTCCAACCTGTCCAAATACGGATGTTGAACATAAGGATAATGATTATACCGCAGGTTACGGCACCGATAAGAATCCATGGCTTGAACTTTCCCCATTTTAGGTGCGTGCCTTCAATAATCGCACCCATTACGGGGTCGTTTATAGCGTCCCAGATTCTGCCGCCGATACCAATAATAAGGCTGAGTGCGGTGAACTGTGCCAGCGAAAGCGATACGCCGAACTGCACATACACCAGCAAAAAGGCAGACACCAATTGATATGACATATCCCTGCCAATTCCGCCGACCGAGAACAGCCACTTGTTTTTGTTGAACAGTTTTACTCTGTTTTGTTCCTTAAGGTCTAAATTGTTGTCGATAACAGCTTGTTTTTGCATAATAAAACCCCTATAATCTTTATAATACTATTATGGCATAAATCTATCCTGTTTGTAAATATGTAATATTTTTAAAAGATTGGAAGGTAGTGGGATTTCAATACAGATACTTTGCCAGAAGAGCAACTGGAAGAAGTTGAAGTGGAAGCGACGCTATACGAGGAAGCCTATACGGAAATACGACAAGTATATCAAGAAACAAAATTATATGCCAAATGGATAAAAGAATAAATATATAAGGGGGTATGGAGCTG
>FZPS01000173.1_pt43 | contig 46296 bp, 43 predicted proteins | sample 1817821 | NCBI WGS metagenome assembly FZPS01 (sample SAMEA104158645, study PRJEB21678) | metagenome | place: Germany | collected 2015-04-21 | reverse complement strand
CGCTTCTTCTTCTCGATCAGTTCGGGAACAAAGGGCACTGGTCATCACCTCGCCTGTCTCAGTAATATCTCGGACGGGGGTGGAACACCCGGATCCGCCGGCCCGCTTTCTTTCTTTACTATGATAGAGTAAAATAATAATCATATATTCAGCTTCCGCCCCCAAAGCTCCTCTTTACCGGGCAAAAGAATTTGCCGGCGGCAGATATTCGAAAGGAAGTTATACATGTTAGAATAAGGGCAAAGGGAGTTCCAGCCTTTACAGTAGAATAGTACCAGCAAAGGGGGCAAGCCCATGCCTGGGGCAAGGAACAGGGAAAAGCTGGTGTTGATCCGGGGGGCCGGTGATTTGGCTTCGGGGGTGGCCCACCGCCTCCGGCAGGCCCATTTCCCAGTGGTGATGCTGGAAATACCCCAGCCGACGGTGGTCCGCCGCACCGTCGCCTTTGCCACGGCAGCCTTTACCGGCTCCATAACCGTTGAAGGGGTGACGGCCAGGAAGACGACGGTGGAGGGGGTGGCAGCCTGCCTGGCCCGGGGGGAGATCCCCCTCCTGATCGACCCCCGGGGGGAAACCATTGACAGCCTGGGGCCGGACGTCCTCATCGATGCCGTCATGGCCAAGAGGAATGCCCTGGGCACCAACCCCCGCCAGGCAGGCCTGGTCATTGCCCTGGGGCCGGGCTTTGTGGCGGGCCGGGATGCCCACGCCGTAATCGAAACCAGGCGGGGCCATGATCTGGGCCGGGTCCTCTGGGAGGGGCAGGCCCAGGGGGATACCGGGGTGCCGGGGGAGATAGCGGGCTACAGCTGGGAAAGGCTGATCCGGGCCCCGGCCCCAGGTAGCTGGGAGCCGGTGGTAGAAATAGGGGCTATGGTTGCCCCCGGGGATCTGTTGGCCCGGGTGGGCCAGGCCGAGGTGAGGAGCAAAATCAACGGGGTGGTCAGGGGCCTCCTCTATCCCGGCCTGCCGGTCCACCAGGGCATGAAGGCCGGGGATGTGGATCCCCGGGGCCGCCGGGAATACTGCTTTACCATCTCCGACAAGGCCAGGGCCATTGCCGGCGGGGTCCTGGAAGCCATTTTACATGGGGGGGTGATTTAATTGGCTTCTGTTTACCAAAAGCTCAATGGATACATGGGGGAAGGGCAGGCCGCCGTCCTCTGGCAGAGGTTCCAGAAAAAGGACATCACCGCCCGGGTCTTTACCCCGGACCAGCTGGACCAGGCCCCGCCCCTGGCGGCCCGGGCCTGGGAGGAAAAGAGGCTGCTCTGGCACACTGGGGAAGACACATGGGAAAAGGCAGAACCCTTCTTCCCGCCCCCGGTCCTCTATATCATCGGCGGCGGCCACATTTCCCAGGCCCTGGCTGCCCTGGCGGCCATAGTGGAGCTGCCCGTGGTGGTCATCGAAGACCGGCCCGAATATGCCAGGAGGGAGCTCTTCCCCCGGGCCCGGGAAATCATCTGCGCCCCCTTTCTGGAGACCCTGGCCGGGCTGGAGTTGGGGCCCACCAGCTTCGTGGTCGTAGCCACCCGGGGGCACCGGTACGACTACGACTGCCTGCGGGTCCTGTTACCAAAAAGCTGGGCCTATCTGGGCATGGTGGGCAGCAGGAAAAAGGTCGGGGAAATGAGGGAGATGTTCATAAAGGAAGGCTTCCCGCCGGAGCGGGTGGAGGCCATCCACTCCCCCATCGGCCTTCCCATCGGGGCCCAGACCCCGGCCGAAATAGGGGTCAGCATCCTGGCGGAAATAATTGCCGAAAGGAGAAGGCTCTTTGCCAGCGAGGAAGACAACCGGCAGGTGCTGGCTGCCGCAGCCCAGCTGGCAGCAGCAGGGAAGGAAGGGGTTATGGTCACCGTAGTCAAAACCCAGGGGTCTACCCCCCGCAAGGCCGGGACCCGGATGCTGGTCCACCCCGACGGCCGGATTACGGGCACCATCGGCGGGGGACAGGGGGAAGATATGGCCAGGGAGCAGGCCCTCCAGGCCCTGGCCGCAGGGGAAAACCGCCTCTGCCACCTGGATATGACCAGCAGCGTGGCCAGCGGGGAGGGCATGGCCTGCGGCGGCATTATGGACCTGGTCCTGGAAAACCTGGCCCTCCTGGGGGCCGGGGAAGCCGGCTGCTGCCGGTAAAGGGAGGGAGGAAAATTGCCACTGCCAGCCGGTCCCCTCAGCCGGGCCCTGAATTTGGGCCCGCGGGAGGTTGTTTCCCTCCTGGGCGGGGGCGGGAAAACCACCCTCCTCTTTTCCCTGGCCCGGGAACTGGCCCGGGATAGGGCGGTCCTGGTCACCACCACGACCAAAATCTTCCTTCCCCGGGGGGAAAGGGTCCTCCTGGCCGGAAGCTGCCGGGAAGCGACGAGGAAAATTTCCCCTTATGCCGGCAAAAAGGGGTATGTAGTTTTGGGCCAGGGGGTAAGGGAGGGCAAGCTCTTGGGGGTGCCTCCCGCCTGGATCGAAGCTTTACAGGAATATTTCCCCTATATCCTGGTGGAAGCCGACGGTTCCCTGGGCAGGCCCTTGAAGGCCCATGCCCCCCATGAACCGGTCCTTCCACCCACAAGTTCCCTGGTGGTGATCCTGGCCGGGGCCTCGGTCCTGGGCAGACCCTTCAGCGAGGAGTACGTGCACAGGCCCCAGATCCTGGCCCAGCTCACCGGCTTAGAACCCGGGGGCAATATACGGCCCTGGCTGGTGGCCCGGTCCTGGCAGGAAACGGCCGCCCTGGCGGCCGGGGCAGCTCCCCGGGCCCGGCTGATCTTTTTCCTCAACCAGGTGGATACGGAAGAGGAGAGGGAAAAAAACCTGGCCTGGGTAAGGCACCTGGGCCCCTGGGGCCAGGAGAGGATCCTGGTGGGCAGTTTAAAGCCCAGGGTAGAGCTTGTTCCCTGGGCCGATTTTCACCCCCTGCCCCTGACGGCGGTGGTCCTGGCCGCCGGCTCCTCCCAACGCCTGGGGGGGCAGAATAAACTCCTCCTCCCCTGGCAGGGAAAAACAGTCATCCGCCAGGTGGTAGAAAACACCCTGGCTGCGATGCCAGGGGTTGTAGTGGTCACAGGCTACCAGGCTGAAAGGGTTGCGGGGGCCTTAAAGGGGCTGCCGGTAAAGATGGTCCACAACCCCGCCTACCCCGAGGGCCAGGCCACCAGCCTGCGGCGCGGCCTGGAGGCTGTGGATCCGGCCAACAGCCGGGGGATAATGTTTGTCCTGGGCGACCAGCCCCTGGTGCCCCCTGCCCTCCTCAAGACCCTGGCCCTGGCCTTTATAATTGAAGAACCTTTGGCCCTGTATCCCCGCTACCAGGGGAAGCGGGGCAATCCGGTTATCTTTGCCCGGCCCACCTTCCCCGCCCTGGCCGGGGTGACCGGGAACCAGGGGGGCCGGCAGGTCCTGGCCCGGCTGGGGGACGGGGCCCGGGCTATCGAGACCATTTTTCCGGGGGTAATCCAGGACATCGACGGGCCCCGGGACCTGGAAGACCTCAAGGCCTATTTATACTAGAAGCAGAGCCCGCCTCGACAAAGTCCCTTACCCTGGCCAGGACTGAGGGATAGCTGGCGGGCTTTAAATCATGAATTTCTACATCTTCCCGCTCCCTGATTTTCCTGAGAAAGGGGTTGTCGGCGAGCTTGAGGACCCCCAGGACCTTCTTGCTGCTGGCAAGGAGGGCCAGGACCGCCTCCTGGAAGCCAGGAGCCCCCAGCTCAATATTTCCCAGTTCATCGAGGAGGACAATCCTCTTCCCTCCCCTCCTGGCCCCTTCCAGGATCTCTACGCCGGCAGTTTCGAAGACTTGGGGATAGCTCTGCCAGCGGCCGGCGCCCGTCTTCCCCATAATGACCTGGTCAAGGACTTCTAAATCTCCAGGATCGATTTCCCTGTTCAAAGCGTAGGGCTCCCTGCTTTCCACATCTACCAGGCGGAAGCCCACATGCTCCCCCCGGCAAAAGAGGCGCTGGACAAAATAGCCCCCCACCTCCCCCCTGATTTCCTCCAGTACGGAACGGAGGAGGGTGGACTTGCCAATTCTCCTGGGCCCCTGTAAGAAAAGGTTTGTTAACATCGGAATGCCTCCCTCTGGCCAATGAAAGAGTGGTGGGTAGGGGCGGTCTTTGACCGCCCGCGGGCGACCACAGGTCTTTTTGGAAGTTAGAGGTTGGAGGTTGGTCTCGGTTATGGGTAATCGGTAAGGGCGGCCTGCGGCCGCCCGTTATTTTTACAATTGGAAGTATGTTGTATTCTAGAGTAGGGGCGGCCTTCGGCCGCCCGTTCTGCGATATCGGGCGACCACAGGTCGCCCCTACATTTGTGTTAACTAGACCTGGCCCTTGGCGCTGACGATGTCCTTGACCTTCATGAGGCGGGTGAGGGCGCCCCGTTCGGCCTCCTCCAGCTTCATGGTGATATAGCGCACCGTTTCGGTAAGCTGGGGGATCAGGACATATTCCAGGGCGTTGACCCGGCGGCGGGTCTTTTCGATCTCGGCCGCCAGAAGGTCTACGGCCTTCTCCACCTCGGCCAGCTCCAGGAGCTTGGGCAAGAGCTCGCTGAGGGTGGCGATGGAGGCGTCCAGTTCCGCCGAGGTATCGGCAAAACCGTAGGGGTAGATATTATCCTTCCCTTCCTCCCCGCCCACCTGCTTCCAGCTGAACTTAGGCGCATAGACGCTCATGATGTTCTGCCGGGAGACATCCAGCTCGACCCGGGTCTGGGGGTACATGATGGCCTCCTCCAGGGTCTCGCCGGACATGACGGCCCGGGCCAGGAGGAAATTGGCCAGGGCCTCCCCCAGGGCGGCCTCGACTTCTTCCCGCAGCTCCTTGTTTTTCCGGACCAGGATCATGAACTGCCGCATCAGTTCGTCCCGCTTGTCCTTGAGGAGCTTGTGGCCCCGCCGGGCCATTACCAGCCGCCTTCTCAGGCGGTTCAGCTCCATGCGGTTGGGGTTGACGCGAATTTCCATGGCTTACCCCTCCCGTTCCTGGGGCAGATACTTGTCGAGGTATTCGTCCCGGACCCTCTTGAGTTCGGTACGGGGGAGCATGGCCATGAGCTCCCAACCGATGGTCAGGGTCTCGATGATGGACCGGTCTTCGTCTTCACCCTGATTGATATAGCGAAGCTCAAATTCATCGGCAAATTTGGAGAAGAGCTTGTCGGTTTCCGACAGGGCTGCTTCCCCCAGGATGGCAGCCAGTTCCTTGGCCTCCTTACCCCGGGCATAGGCAGCGTAGAGCTGGTTTAAGCTGTCGGCATGGTCTTCCCTGGTCTTGCCGGCTCCAATCCCCTTGTCCTTCAAGCGGGACAGGGAGGGCAGGACGTCCACCGGGGGATAGATGCCCTTCCGGTGCAGCTCCCGGCTGAGGATGATCTGACCTTCGGTGATGTAGCCGGTCAAGTCCGGGATGGGGTGGGTCTTGTCATCCTCGGGCATGGTCAGGATGGGAAGCTGGGTGATGGAACCCTCGGAACCCCGGATCCGGCCGGCCCGCTCATACAGGGTGGCCAGGTCGGTGTAGAGGTAACCGGGGTAGCCCCGCCGACCGGGAATTTCCTTCCGGGCCGCGGAAATCTCCCGCAGGGCCTCGGCGTAGTTGGTCATGTCGGTGAGGATGACCAGGACGTGCATGTTCTTCTCATAGGCCAGGTATTCAGCGGCGGTCAGGGCCATCCTGGGGGTGGCGATCCGCTCGATGGCCGGGTCGTCGGCCAGGTTCATGAACATGACGGACCGTTCAATGGCCCCGGTGCGCCGGAAGTCGCTGATAAAGAATTCGGCCTCTTCGAAGGTGATCCCCATGGCGGCAAAGACGACGGCAAACTTGGTCTCAGTCCCCAGAACCTTGGCCTGGCGGGCGATCTGGGCAGCCAGGCGGGAGTGGGGAAGGCCCGCGGCAGAGAAGATGGGGAGCTTCTGCCCCCGAACCATGGTGTTGAGGCCGTCGATGGTGGAAATCCCCGTCTGGATAAACTCCGAGGGGTAGTCCCGGGCAGTGGGGTTTAAGGGGTTGCCGTTGATGTCCAGCCGCTTTTCCGGGATGATCTTGGGACCGTCGTCCCGGGGCCTGCCCAGGCCGTCGAAGACCCGGCCCAGGATATCCATGGAGACGGCCAGTTCCAACCCCCGGCCCAGGAAGCGGACCTTGGTGTCCTGGACACTGAGGCCGCTGGAGCCTTCAAAGATCTGGACCAGGGCCGTAGAGCCGGAAACCTCCAGGACCCGGCCGCGGCGGGTTTCCCCGCTGGCCAGCTCAATTTCCACCAGTTCTTCGTATTTAACCCCTTCAACATCCTGGACCAGCATCAGGGGTCCGGATATTTCCGAAATAGTACGGTATTCCTTAAGCACTCTCCTCACCTCCCTCTTCAACCAGAGCAGCGATCTGTTCTTTGAGTTCTGCCTCGATCTGGGCAAAGGTGTCCTTCACCTGGGCTTCCTCCACATACTTGGCCCGGGCAATCCGTTCTCGCACCGGAAGGACCAGGAGCTCATCCAGGTCGACCTCCCGCTCCAGGGCCCGGAGGGCCTCATGATGGAAGGTGAGGATGAGATGGAGCATGCCGGCCTGCTTCTCCAGGGAGGTGTAGGTGTCTACCTCGTGGAAGGCGTTCTGGTGCAGGAAGTCCTCCCGAATGGACCGGGCCGTCTCCAGGGTGAGGCGTTCCCGGACGGAGAGGGCGTCCATTCCCACCAGGCGGACGATCTCTTCCAATTCCGATTCTTCCTGGAGGAGCCGCATGGCTTCCACCCGCATGTCGATCCACTCGGGACCGATGGTCTTGCGCAGGTAATCTTCGATATTCTCCGTGTACAGGGAGTAACTGGTGAGCCAGTTGATGGCCGGGAAGTGACGGGCATAGGCCAGGGAGGCGTCGAGGCTCCAGAAGACCTTGACCACCCGCAGGGTGTTCTGGGTCACAGGTTCGGAGAGGTCACCACCGGGGGGCGATACGGCCCCGACGACGGTGACGGCGCCTACCCGCTCGTCACTGCCCAAGCAGACCACCCTGCCGGCCCGCTCGTAGAACTCGGCCAGCCGGGAACCCAGGTAAGCCGGGTAACCTTCTTCCCCGGGCATCTCTTCCAGGCGGCCCGACATTTCCCGCAGGGCCTCGGCCCACCGGGAGGTGGAGTCGGCCATGAGGGCCACGCTGTAGCCCATGTCCCGGAAGTATTCGGCGATGGTGATGCCGGTATAGATGGAGGCTTCCCGGGCCGCCACCGGCATGTCGGAGGTGTTGGCAATGAGGACGGTCCGCTTCATCAGGGGCTCCCCGCTCTTGGGGTCTTCCAGCTCGGGGAATTCCATGAGGACGTCGGTCATCTCATTGCCCCGCTCGCCGCAGCCGATGTAGACCACAATCTCGGCATCGGCCCACTTGGCCAGCTGGTGCTGGACAACGGTCTTCCCACTGCCGAAGGGGCCGGGGATACAGGCCGTTCCCCCCTTGGCTACGGGGAAGAAGGCGTCGATGACCCGCTGCCCTGTGATCATGGGCTCTTCGGGGGGCAGTTTTTCCCGGTAGGGGCGGCGCTGGCGGACGGGCCATTTCTGGATCATGGTGATCTCCTTGACCTCGTCCCCTACCCTGATTTTGGCAATGGTATCGGTGACGGTGGCCTCACCGCTGAAGATATCTACCACTTCACCTTGAATGCCCGACGGTACCATGATCCGGTGTTCCACCACGGTGGTCTCGGGAACCACGCCCAGGACATCCCCGGGGCCTACCTGGTCCCCAACCTTGACCCGGGGTTCAAAGGACCACTTTTTCTCCCGGTTGAGGGCGTTGGCCTGGACACCCCGGGTGATCCGGGCCCCTACCTGGGCATAGATGGCGTCCAGGGGCCGCTGGATCCCGTCGTAGATGGATTCGATGAGCCCAGGCCCCAGCTCCACCGAGAGGGGGGCATGGGTGTTGTAAACGGGGTCTCCGGGTCCCAGACCCGCTGTCTCTTCATAAACCTGAATAGATGCCTGGTCGCCCCGGACTTCGATGACTTCACCGATGAGGCCTTCGTCGCTGACCCGGACGACGTCGTACATCTTGGCGTCGTCCATACCATCGGCAACTACCAGGGGACCGGCTACCTTGATTATCCGACCAGTCTTTGTCGTGCTCAAGCTATCGACCCTCTTTCCCAAATAAGATATCAGCACCGACGGCTTTCTCGACATTGCGCTTGATCCGCTCCATTCCCAGCCCCAGGGTCCCGGCATTATTGGGAATCAGGACCACCGAAGGCAAGAGCCGAGTGCTCAGTTCATCGATAAGCTCGGCGATGGGCTCGGCCACCTGCTCGGTGATGAAGACGATGCCATACCGTTCCCGGGCAAGTTTTCTCAGGGTCTGGGCGGCAGCTTCGGCACTGGTAACTGGAAAGGTCGTCACTCCCAGGGCCTTGAAGCCCAGAATGGAGTCCTTGTCTCCGATAACGGCGATCTTATACATAGACATCACGTAACCTTTCCCTGATTTCTTCCGTCGGCAGCCTGTTGATTTTGCCGACCATGATGATGCGGATCAGTTTCAGTTCGTTTTCCTTGGCCATGAGGTAGCCCACCAGGGGCTCTGGCCCAAAGGAAGCATGTTTTTTCTCCCGCACAAAGTGGAGGAGGAAATCATCGGCCAGTTTTTCGAAGCGGGTCAGGCTCTGCCTTTCCTGCCATTCCCGGATCCCTTCCTCTACCACCTGGGCGTAGGGGCTCATGGCCAAACGGTCGCTGAAGACCTCCAGGGGTTCGTCCAGGAGTTCCCGGAATATATCCCGGTCCAGGTCTCCCCCCGGCAGCAGTACCTTCTCCAAAAAGGCCCAATCCCGACCCAGGTTCTTCACCCGCAGGAAGGTCTTGATGTTGACCAGGTTGGCCTTGTGGGTGAATAACTCCTGCAGGAAGGGGAGTTTTTCGGCCATGGCAAAGATGTGTTCATAGAGGGCCCGGTCCAGGATGATATCAATCAGCTGGGGATCGGGCTCTTGGACAAAGGCTTCCCTGATCTCCTCCACCGCCGCCCGCAGGGCAGGGGGAAGGTCCCGGAAGTCTTCTTCCCGGAACATGGCCTTTAAGCTGTCCAGGGGGATACTCCCCGCCCCCGTGGAAAGGATGGTTTCGTCGGGTTCTATCCCCAGAAAATGGGCCTTGAGGAGCACCTTGAGGTTGTGGACATCGTATTTGGCAGCAAAGATATCTACCAGGGCGGGTTCGGGGTAAAAGCTCCGGACTGTCTGGTAAGCCCGGCCCAGCTCCCCGCCCAAAAGCTCTTCATACTGGTAGACGTCTTCCAACTCGGCTACGGCGTTGCCGTAGACGGTTTCCCCCAAGACCTGGAGGGCTTCCTGGGCATTCCTGGCCTCTACCATTCGATCTATTTGTCCCTTTTCCAGCAGCCTGGTTTCCAGGACCCGAACCCGGGCTACTGCGTAGGCGTACTTGGTATCATTTGCCATCAGGGGCTGCCTCCTTTAAACCTCCCTCTTCGCGGGGGAAGAGTATTGCAGCAACCTCTGGTTCCAGTTCATCCCGCTGCATCTTTAATATAGCTGCAAAGGAGTTGTTGATATCCACCCCACCGGACCGGAGGATGAAGCCCCCTTCCAGGGGACGGTCTTCCACCACCAGGGTCAGATTTCCCTCGCGGCCCTGGCCCTTGAGTTCCCGGTTGACTTCTTTGATAAAGGCCGGGGTCACCCGGTCTTTATCGGCCGGTGAGATGATGACTTCTTCCGACCCTGTCTGGACGCTGGCCAGGAGCAGGGAGCGGATGATCTTCTGGTAGGTTGGGACGTCGAGTTTCTGCAGCTCTTGGAGGGCAGTGTTGAAAGCCTCTTCCAGCATGGCCTCCTTGGCGGCCAGCAAAGCCTTCCTCCCCTCAAGTTCCGCGATGGTCAATATGCGGCGTCTTCGTTCTTCGGCAGTGGTCCTGGCCCTTTCCAGGATCTCCTGCCGGCTCTTCTCGGCTTCCTTTTCGCCCTGGGCAATGATCCCGGCGGCCTTTTCCTCTGCTTCTGCCACAAGGGCCTCGGCCTGCTGCCGGGCATCGGCCAGGATCCGTTCTACGATCTTTTCGGCTCCCGCCATGGTGTGCTCACTCCCTTAAAAGTTGATACCGAAGAGGAGCATAATCGATGCCAGCAGCGCCAGCACAGCGTAGGTTTCAACCATAACAGCATAGATAATGGCTTTCCCCAGCTCCTCGGGGCGCTTGGCAATGAGGCCGACACCGGCAGCCGCGGCCCGTCCCTGGGCAATGGCGGAAAGGAGTCCCACGATAGCAACGGGCATGGCCGCCATGAACACGGCCCATCCCTGTTCCATAGTCAGGGGCAGGAGATTACCGCCGATGACACCGGTCCGCTGCATGATGAGGAAGCCGGTCAAGAGGCCGTATATACCCTGGGTCCCCGGCAGTGCCTGGAGGAGCAGGGTCTGTCCAAACTTATCGGGGTCTTCAGAAACCACACCTGCTGCACTCTGCCCAACTAAACCAACACCAATAGCGGAACCAATTCCAGCCAGGCCAACGGCCAGGGCTGCCCCCAAAAGGGCCAATACTATTCCAGTCATACTCTCAAACATTTTCTCACGCCTCCCTTTCTTCTACGTCCACATATTGGGTCTTAATCTGGAAAGGTGTAAAGGCCTTACCTCCACCTTCAAAGAACTTACCGAAGTATTCGATATACTGGAGACGGCTGGTATGGACAAAGGCCCCCAAGGCACTGATGATCAGGTTGAAAATATGACCACCCACCAGGAGAAGGACCATGACTACCAGGCCAATTGCCCCGGCGGAGGCCAGCATTCTTCCCATGGTGTTTATGGCAACGGCAATGACCCCACCAGCCAGTCCGAGGGCCAAAAGCCGGGAGTAGGACAGGACATCACTGAGATAACCGGTCACGTCATAGAGGCTTCCGACCCCGCTTATCAGCTTCATGAAGACGTTTTTCTGATTCCTACCCTGGGTAAGGATTAAACCGGCGGCTCCCACCAGGGCCATAACTTTACCTACCCCCTGGAGGGGCGGGAAGGCCAATAGGGGAAGACCGGTTAAAAACAGGTACCAAAAGCCCTGGTCAAAGAGGGCGTCCATGACCTTACCGGCTTTGATGCTCCGGTAGGCCTGAATCCCCATACCGGTGTAGAGATGGATGACCCCCAGGATCAGGGAGAAGATGAGCATTTTCATGGGGTCGTCCACCGGGTTAAACCAGAGGGGTGGTAAAGGCAGGAGGTCTCCAAACCAACCGCCGCTCAAGATGCCAAAGCCTATGGTAGCCAAACCACCTAAAACAAGGAGTTTGAGCAGCTGTTCCCCCATTCCCTTGGGCTGCAGTTTTTTCAGCAGGAAGAGGGAAAGGAGGGTGAGGAGTATCCCGTAACCGGCGTCCCCCAGGGCAATGCCGAAGAAGACAAAGAAGAAGGGGGCCAGGGCCGGTGTGGGATCGATTTCCCTGTGGCTGGGGGTACTGTAGAGGTTGGTGACAGCCTCGAAGGGCTCCACCAGGGGACTGTTCTTGAGGGCAACGGGAAAGACTTCCCCCTCTTCCGGCTCGGTGGCGATGAGGGTCGCCGTCTTGCTCACCTGGTTCAGTTCCTTTTCCAGACGGTCCACATCGGCCGCCCGGGCCCAGCCGGTAATGAGAACGGCCTGGCCGGTGCTGGCAAAATTATCGGTGACAGCCAGCCTGTCCCGCTGGAGGGTCAGGTGGTCATAGTAGGCCATGAGCCGCGGCCGCTCCACCAGGAGTTTTTCCACCTCGGCCAGGATCCTTTGCCTTTCCTCCTCGTATCCGGCCAGCTGTTCCTCCAGCCTGGTCATACACCGGGCCGGGGTGTCGGTGAGGTTTGCCGGCACCGACAATGCCGTCCAGTTATATTCCTTCAAAAGATCCTCAACTTCGGGACGGCCAGTGAGATGGATTAGGAAAATAAAGGCCTGTTCCCGATCCTGGCTTACAACTTGGACCAGGGTTTCCGGTGCCGCCTCTGCCAGGCGCTCCTGGAAACCGGCCAAATCCGCCGCCGGTACAGAACCCACTTTAACCGAGACCCATTTGGTGTCTCCCACCTCCCCCAGGGGAAGGGCAAGTTCCCGGTAGGGGGCGAGGTCGGCCAAAAGGTTTCTGGTCCGGGTCTCTTCGTTGCGCAGGGCCGTGAACCTTTCATCGGCCTTACGGCAGGCCCGGTACAGCTCCTGTACCCTGTCTTCCTCGGCCCCGTAGGTGGCAAACTCTTCGTCGGTTAGCGTGATTTTAGACCCGGTAAACTGCTGGACAAAGCTCTTCTTAACGGGGAAATGCCGGGCGAGGAAATCGAGGGCATACTTGACCTCACTGAGACGGTTTTCCAGCTGGTTGACCTCCTCTGGATCCCCGTCAGCAGTAAGATACCCTTTCCACTCTTCCCAGGCAGGGTTTTCCTGTACCTGGCGGATTTCAACCAATCCCAGGGACTGGAGAGCGCGGACGACTTCCTCCTTCTCTGTCCGGTGGACAAAGAGGAAAACCTTTTTCATTTCAACTATTGCCATCGCTCTTCACAATCCTCTCTGAAATCATGGCTACAGCTGCCTTCATCCTGGCAGCGGCCCCTTCTTTAAGCCTTTGGATTTCTTGCTCCCGCTCCTGGCGGATGGGGACAAGCTCAGCCTCTGCCTCCTTTACTGCTGCCGCTATCAGCTTCTCCGCCTCTGCCCGGGCCTCTCTCTGGGCTTCGGCCAGCAGGGCCTCCCTTTTGCTTCGGGCATCTTCAACCAATCGCCGGGCTTCGGCCTGGGCCTTTTTGAGCATTTCTTCTGCTTCTGCTTCTGCAGCGCGGATTTCCTTAATTACTTCTCCCGTCAATCAGCATCACCACCTTTTTGTAGTATTGTGGCCCCGGTGCCCGAATCCGGGGCAATAGAAAAGGCACCCTCCACGTCTCTGTACCATGCCGCAGACCATCCGGCAGTAGGGGAATAAGTGCTGGAATAATACTGGAGGGAGGGCCACCCTGGACCCCATTTGTTAAATTTTTGTTGATACCCTTAACCACTAGTACTATTAGAAAAAATATTCGCCTTCGTGAAGATAACTCCTGCTCCTTTTCAGAAATTTATTGGTCTTTGTTTTGCGTTCCCACCGCGAATTTAAGCTATAGAGGGCAAAGTTAGTTAATAATAATTATTTATTATTTAACAAAGAATACCGGCAAAAAAAGGGACTGTCCTTTGCCAATTTAAAGGAAACAGTCCCCTCTTTTAATCTTCCCGGCGGATGCAGGCGCCGAGGGTCCGGAATTTTTCGGTAATATTTTCATAGCCCCGGTCGATATGTTCCGTCCCCTGGATGATGGTCTCTCCCCTGGCCATGAGGGCGGCTATAATGAGGGCCGCCCCGGCCCGGAGATCCGTTGCCCGCACCCGGGCGCCGCTCATAAAGTCCACACCTTCCACCACGGCCGTCCTGCCCTCTACCTTGATCTGGGCCCCCATCCGGTTGAATTCATCCACATGGCGGAAGCGGTTTTCAAAGATGTTTTCCTTGATGATGCTGGTGCCGGCAGCCGTGGTCAAAAGGGCAGTCATGGGGGACTGGAGATCTGTGGGAAAGCCCGGATAGGGCAGGGTCTTGATATCCAGGGGCTGGTAGGGCTCTTCCCTTCCCGTCACCTTGATGCTGTCTTCCCCCACCTCAACCAGGGCCCCGGCTTCCCGCAGCTTGGCAATGACGGGCTCCAGGTGCTCGGGTATAACGTCTTCGATGATGACTTCCCCCCGGGTGGCGGCGGCGGCAATCATAAAGGTGCCGGCCTCGATCCGGTCGGGGATAATGGTGTGGCGGACCCCCCGCAAGCCTTTGACCCCCCGGATCCGGATGACGTCGGTGCCCGCCCCCTTGACATTGGCCCCCATGGCATTGAGGAGGTTGGCCACATCGATTATTTCCGGCTCCTTGGCGGCGTTTTCGATGATAGTCTTCCCCTCGGCCAGGCAGGCGGCCATCATGATATTTTCCGTGGCCCCCACGCTGGTTACATCCAGGTAGATGGGGGCCCCCTTCAGCTTCTTGGCCCTGGCCCTGATAAAGCCCTGTTCTATTATCACCTCGGCCCCCAGGGCCCGCAGGCCCTTAATATGCTGGTCCAGGGGGCGGGGGCCAATGTTGCAGCCCCCGGGCATGGCAATCTCGGCCCGTCCGTACCGGGCCAGCAGGGGCCCCAAAAGGAGGCTGGAAGCCCGCAGCTTTTTTACCAGTTCCAGGGGGGGTGCCTGGCTGTGGACCCCCGCCGGATTAATCTTAAAGCCCGACCCGTTCTCCTGCACCTGGGCACCCAGGGCAGCTAATATTTCCCCCATAACCCGGACATCCCTGATGCCGGGAGCATTTTCAATAATAGTTTCCCCTTCTGCCAGGAGGGTAGCCGGCAAAACGGCCAGGACGGCATTTTTGGCCCCGCTTACGGTAACCCGGCCCTTGAGCCTAGTTTCCCCCTCAACAATAAACATTCCCATTCCCTTGCCTCCCCAACTTTAGACAAAAATTGGACTTATCCTATGTGTATTTCGCCTGTGTAGAACTAATATCCTTCCTGGAAAAGAAAAATCTGGGGAGGGAAGGGGCCCTTTGGCCCTGGTAATTTCGACCATTCCCCTCCCTGGGGAAAAAAGGATACGTTTCCGCTATTTTTTCCCTCCCTATTGACCGCGGGGCACAATCGTGCTATTTTAAAAATGCATAGGGGAGTAGCTGTAATCGGGGTGCGTCAATCCGGACGATACACGTCCCGCTTCCCCGACGGACCTTTGCCGGGCGAGACCTTTGCATGAAAGGAGCTTTCATGCAGAGGTCTTTTTAATTTAGGCCGGCCGCCCGCCCCCGGCGGCTGCTGGGAGACAAAACCGGGTTAGTGGAGGTGAATATTCATATACTATTAGTTAACAAAGGCAGGCCGGGAGAGGAAATCGGAGCAGGGCCAACAGCAAACTATGGAAAGGAAAGAGGGAAAGGCGATGAGTGGGGAAATGAACTGGCATCAGATGGATATTGAAGAGGTCAGCGGGGAGCTGAAAACAGACCCCCGCCGGGGCCTGACCAAGGAAGAGGCCGAGGAAAGGGCCAAAAAATACGGCCCCAATGCCCTCAAGGAAGCACCGCCCCGGAGTATCTTGTCCATGTTCCTGGGCCAGATGACGGATGTTTTGGTTGTGATCCTGCTGGTGGCGGCCGTCATCTCCGGCCTTTTGGGAGAGTGGGCCGATACCGTGGTAATTATGATTATAGTTGTCCTCAATGCCATCCTGGGGGTCACCCAGGAATACAAGGCTGAGCAGGCCCTGAAGGCCCTCCAGGAAATGACCAAGCCGACGGCCAAGATCATCCGGGATGGGATGGTAATGGAGGTGCGGGCCGAAACCCTGGTGCCGGGGGATCTGATCCTGGTAGATGCGGGGGACTTCGTACCCGCCGATGCCCGGCTGGTGGAATGCGCCTCCCTGCAGGTAAATGAGTCGGTCTTAACCGGGGAATCGGTTCCGGTGGAGAAGGATCTGGCAAACCCCGGCCCCGGTGACATTCCCCTTGGGGACCGGACCAACATGCTCTTTATGGGCACCACCGTCACCGGCGGGCGGGGCCGGGCCCTGGTGGTGGCAACGGGCCAGGCTACCCAGCTGGGCCAGATTGCCGAGATGCTGTCGACGGTGGACACGGAACCCACCCCCCTCCAGCAGCAGTTGGGCAAGCTGGGGAAACAGCTGGGGCTGGCAGCCGGCTTCATCGTGGCCATTGTCTTTCTGACGGGTTTGTGGCGGGGGGAAGGGGTCCTGGAGATGTTCATGACGGCGGTGAGCCTGGCGGTGGCCGCCGTTCCCGAGGGCCTGCCGGCCATCGTGACCATTGTCCTGGCCCTGGGGGTTACCAGGATGAGCCAGCGGAATGTCATCATCAGGAAACTGCCGGCTGTGGAAACCCTGGGGACGGCCACCTTTATCTGTTCCGATAAGACGGGCACCCTGACCAAAAATGAAATGACAGTCAAGGGGATCTATACCGCCGCCGGGTCCTTTGCCGTTACCGGTACCGGCTACGAGCCCCGGGGGGAATTCCTCGACGAGGAGGAAAGGGAGATTGACCCTGGAAGCCATGACCGGCTGCAGCTGATGCTCCTGGGGGGCATCCTGAACAACGACGCCCAGCTGGAGAACAATGGGGACAATTACCGGATCATCGGGGATCCCACGGAAGGGGCCCTGGTGGTGGCGGCGGCCAAGGCGGGGCTGAGCAAGGAGGAGGCCGGGGAAAAATACCAGCGGCTGGCGGAAATCCCCTTTGATTCCCAGCGAAAATTGATGACCACCTTCCACCGCCTGGACGGGGAAATCCGGGCCTTTACCAAGGGGGCCCCAGATGTCCTTTTGGACCGCTGCACCCGGGTGCTGGCGGCCGGGGGCGAGGAAATTCTGGACGGGGATTACCGGGCCCAGCTTTTGGAGCTCAATGGGAAACTAGCCTCCCGGGGAGAAAGGGTCCTGGCCTTAGGATTTCGCCAGTGGCCGGAAGTGCCGGCGCAGCTTGAGCCGGAGGCGGTGGAACAGGATTTGACCTTTGTGGGCTTCTTCTCCATGCAGGACCCGGCCCGGCCCGAGGCGGCAGAGGCCGTGGCAGTGAGCCGCCAGGCGGGGATCCGGACGGTGATGATCACCGGGGACCACCCGGAAACGGCAACGGCCATAGCCCGGGACCTGGGGATCCTGCAGCCGGGAGACCGGGTTTTGACCGGACCCCAGCTCAATGAGCTGGATGAAGAAGGCCTCCGGGAAGCGGTACTGGAAACCTCCGTCTACGCCCGGGTGAGCCCGGAACATAAACTCCGGATTGTGACTGCCCTCAAGGAACAAAAGCATGTGGTGGCCATGACGGGGGACGGGGTCAACGACGCCCCGGCCCTGAAGAGGGCCGATATCGGCGTGGCCATGGGAATTACCGGGACGGCGGTGGCCAAGCAGGCTTCGGATATGGTTTTACTGGATGATAACTATGCCACCATGGTCAAGGCCGTGGAAGAGGGGCGGACCATCTACGACAATATCAGGAAGTCCATCCAGTACCTCCTCTCCTGCAACATCGGCGAGATCATCGCCATCTTTACCGCCATCCTCCTGGGGCTGGGCAGCCCCCTGACCCCCATCCAGATCCTCTGGATGAACCTGATCACCGACGGGGCGCCGGCCCTGGCCCTGGGCCTGGAACCCCCGGAGCGGGGGATCATGAAGCGGCGGCCCCGGCGGCCGGAAGAGGGGATTTTGTCGGGCGCCACGGCAGTAAATATTTTGTGGCAGGGGGCCTTGATAGGGCTCCTCTCCCTGACGGCCTACTGGCTGGCCCTCCGGTGGGGGCGGACCCTGACGGAAGCCCATACCATTGCCTTTGTGACCATGGCCCTGTCCCAGCTGGTCCATTCCTTCAATGTCCGCAGCCAGACCCAGTCCCTCTTTGCCATTGGGCTGACCAGCAACATCAATCTGGTTTATGCCTTCTTCCTCTCCCTGGTCCTCCAGCTGGCGGTGGTCTTCCTCCCCTTCCTCCAGGGGATTTTCGGGACCACCTTCCTGAGGCTGGAGGACTGGGGGCTGATTGTGGGCTTGTGTCTGGTGCCCTTGGTCGCGGTGGAAATCGCTAAACGGTTTACAGTTGACAATTGACCTCCAAAAAACAAACGGGGACGGTCTCCTTTTTAAAGCGAGACCGTCCCCTCTTTTATAGAAAATGTAGGGGCGGTCTGTGACCGCCCCTATTTCTTGGAAGTTAGAGGTTGGAGGTTCGAGATTAGAATGAAAAAAACATTGGGGACAATCTCCCTGATTAGAAGGAGACTGCCCCCATTTTCCCCCTAATGGACCTTTACAACAATGTCGTTGCTCATCCCTTCCAACCCGCCGAAGTGGTCGCTGATCTGGTCGACGAGCATTTCCACGGCTTCCCTTTCATCGATGGTGTCGACTTCTCCCCCCAGGTGAGCCCAGCCATCGACAACAAAGGCCCACACCCGGGAAGAATCCAGGTCCAGGCCCTGGGCAATGGCCTGCTGGATGATGTTGGTGAGATAAATATCGGCTTCGTTCTGCTCCTCCTCCACCAGCAGGTTGTTGATCACCCGGCGGACACCTTCGACGCTGGACACAAGCCGGGTCAGCTGCTCCTTAACCCTGCTGTTCTCCACCCACCCTGTGAGGTAAACTACGCCCCGTTTAAGCCGGACGCTGATGGCGCCGGTATCCACATCGTCGGTGCGGGAAAGGACCGCTTCTACCCCCTCAATGATGTCGGCATCGTCTATGGTATCTTCGGCCGCCGTCTCCAGGCGGCTGACCACATCCTTAACTCCCCTGACCCTGGCGGCCAGGTGGCGGGCCAGGTCCTCATCGGCCGGGCTTTCCACCTTCCCCTCCAGGTAAACGACGCCCTGCTGTACGCTGACGCTGACGCCGGCCAGGCGTGTCTCCTGCCGGAACAGTCCCCGGATTTCCTCTTCCAGGTGCTTTTCGCTAACAGTTTCATCGGGGGCAACAGTCAATTCGTTCTCCACCCTTTGAACTCCCTTCAGGTACTTGACGACTTCTTCCGCGTGTAATTTTTCCGCCAGTAATTCCACCACACCCCTGAGAAAAACAGTACCCCCCCGGGTTTCCACCTTTATATCCAGGGCAGTGAGCCGCATGTGGCGGGCCAGGACGGCTTTGATCGCATCTGCAGAGGGAACCTTCTGCCTGTCGCCCATCCTTCTCCCATCCTTTCGCAAAACGGTTATCGGTTGTCAGTTGTCGGGATTTATATTTGTCATGAAGCTTTAATAATCGGTGGTTAGAGTGATAGTCTGTAGGCGACAACCGGTTGTATGGGTATTATCTTTCACATTTACAGTTCTTGTTCGCCGGTAAAGGCATTTATATAATACCACTGGTCTTCATCGGTACGCAGGGCCCAGACGGGAACGGCCTCCCATTCCTGGGCATCGTATAATTTATTGTAATACCCAAGGGTTATTTCGGCAATAGTCAGCCTTTCTCCTCCTTTATGCCCCTCCCGGGCGGCAGCCAGGCGCAGCAGGGCTTCGGTGGCAGGAATGATGGCCTTCTTTTCACCGGCAGGACCGATGGGCTCCAGGGGGCGCTGCCAGAGGAATTTTATCCCTTCCTCCGCTACCAGGGCCTCTACACCGGCACTCCCCACCAGGGGCCGGTCCTGGTAGAGCTGTTCCAGGCGGACCAAAAAGGCCTCCTCCTGGGGAAGCTCCCTGATTTCCTTCAGGCGCAGTTCCTGGCCGAACTCCCGCTGGTGGGCGATGAATTCTTCAGCCCACTCCTCGATCCCTTCCCTGCCCGGGGAAGGGGGGCGGGGATAAAGGTAACGGTAGGTGATGATGCCGTTGGGATACACGCTCAGTTCTTCTCCTCCCCGGATAAAGAGGATTTCCCCCTCGGGTCCTGGGGTTCTGACGATATGGACATCCTCCAGGTTCCCCAGGAAGTACTGGGCTACCTTCTGGGGTTTAAGGGGGGAAACCTGCACCTGCAAGAGGGGCAGGGGAGGGGCCTCCCGGGGAATGGGGACGGCAAGTTCAATCCCGGCCGCCGCCAGGTTATCCAGGGTGGCGGCTATCTCCTCGGGAAGGAGCTGGCTCGTTGCTGCCGGGTAACGGGACATTTCCGTCCAGAGCCGAAAGCCCAAAAACAGGTTCAGGGCTAAAAAGGCAACGATCAGGATATCCTTGGCCCGGCCCCAGTCCATGCCGCCACCTCCTTCTCCCCTTCGGCCCCGGGCGGGCTGAAGGCTTTTCCAGTCTGGGCAGCATAGAAGATCTGCTCCCCATCTATCTCAATAATCCATACCGGTTCCAAAAGGTATTCCCTGCCTCCCTCGGGCCGCCCAAAATAAGCCAGGGAAATGCCTGTGACCAGGGTTTCTTCCTCTTTCTCCTTGTCCTCAAGGGCAGCGGCCAGCAGGTCCATGGGGTCGACCAGGGGGCGGGGGGAAGCAGCCGGGTAAGGGGTCACAACCAGGCGTTCATAGGCTACCACACCGCCGCTGTTTACATAGAGACTGAGGGCCGGCTCTGGCAGGCACAGGGGAATGCCCTTGTGGTATTGATAATAGTTGAGCCGGAAGTGCTGGGCCCCATCGTGGACCTCCCCGGCTATTTCCCCGGCCCTGATCTCGGGGGGCCAACCCCCGTGCTGTTCCACAAAGAGACGGCTCCGCTCCCAGGCAGTGAGGAAGGAGAGGGTGTCAGTCTTTTCCTGGAGGCTGGGGAAGTTGTATTCCAACTTCCCGGAGGGGTACAGGCGCAGGGCCCGCTGGCCATCGGTGTAAATTACCGCCTCATCCCGCTCCTTAATCTTGCGGACCAGGGACATGTCGACGAAAAAGGTGCTGGCCACCGTCTCTGCCGGCAGGGTTTCCACCGTCGCCTCCAGGGTGGGAAGCAGCAGCTCCTCGACCGGGACATAGATGCCCGGGGCAAAGGCGAAGCCTTCCAGCTCGGGCTGCCGGTAGAGGGGAAGACCCTCAGCGTTGGGCAGGGGCAGCTTTAGTTGGAGCTTCCAGGGGTAATAATTACCTCCTTCATCGCCGACATAGGCTTCCCCGTCGGGAGTAAGGATGAGTTTGGCCAGGGCCGGGGCCGTACCACCGTCCCCTGCTTCATAGCGCAGGAGGTCCTGCCAGTGGTCAAGGCTGAGGGCCAGGGGAAATTCCCACTGCCAGGTTCCCGGGACTGTGGGATCCGGGGGTTCTGGCGCCGGCTCCCAGGAAGGGGACAGCAGCCACAGCTCTTCCTGCTCTATTTTGTCCATAAGCTGTGCCCAGGCCTCCTGAAAGATGGGAGTATCGGGTTCTAAAAGGGCAAAATTTCCCTCCTCCAGGGCAACCAAAGCCCTGATGGGAATGAGGAGGTCGATGGTTTCCTTTGCCAGGCCCAGCTGGATGGGATCTTCGGCCGGGGAAAGGTTGGCCGCCGGCAGGGGCCGGCCACCGAACCAAAGAAGGCCGGTCTGGACCACACTCAGGGCCACCAGGAAGATGAGGATGATGGTTTTTATTTTTTCCACAGGCATTTTGCAATCCCGCCTATATCGGTAGTTGGTGGTCGGTTGTCAGTACTCGGTAGGGGCGTTGCAACGGGCAGGGTGAAGGAGACCCGGGTCCCCTTGCCCGGTTCGCTGTCGAGGGTAATGTCCCCGCCCTGGGCCCTGATGAGCTCCTGGGCGATGGAGAGGCCCAGGCCGGTGCCGCCCTGGGAGCGGGAGCGGGCCTTGTCTACCCGGTAAAATCTTTCGAAGATCCGGGACTGATCCTCGGGGGGAATGCCGATGCCGGTATCGGCTATGACGACCCGGACAAAGTTTTCTTCGGCCGCACCGGTGATGGTTATGCTGCCCCCCTCGGGGGTGAATTTGACGGCATTGCTGAGGAGGTTTTCCAGCACCTGCTCCACCCGGTCCTTGTCGGCCAGGACCAGGGGCAGGTCGGGGGCCAGGTCCAGGGCCAGGCACAGCTTCTTTTTCTCCATCTCCACCAGCCAGCGCCGGGCGGCATTCTGGACCAGCTCCGGCAAAGCCAGGGGCCGCTTTTCCCAGCGGACCTCTTCGTAGTCAAGCTGGGAGAGCTGGAGGAGGTCCCTGACCAGCCGGGCCATCCGGTCTGTTTCTGTGGCCACCACATTCAGGAAGGGGATAACCAGCTTCTCATCGGTGACAGCCCCGTCCAGGAGGGTTTCCACATAGCTCTTGATGGTTGTGATGGGGGTCTTCAGCTCGTGGGATACATTGGCCACGAAGTCCTTGCGCATGGATTCCAGCTTTTCCTGTTCTGTAATATCATGGAGGGCTATGACGGTACCGCGCAAATTCTCCCCCACATCCCCCAGGGGGGTGAGGTGGACCTGGATGACCCGGGGGTTTTTCTGGACCACTACCAGCTGGGTGGAAATATTTTTTTTGTGGGCCCACACTTCCTCCAGCACCGGCTCCAGCTGCTCCAGTACCGGTATTTCCTGCCAGGGCTTCCCCAGGGCTTCCTCCTCCTTGAGGCCCAGCATCCGGCAGGCAGCAGGATTGCTGTGGATGAGGCTGCCGCCTTCGTCCAGGGCCAGAACCCCGTCATTCATGTTGGTGAGGATGGCCTCGACCTTGTTTTTCTGGTGGGCAATCTCCCGCAGGGTCTCCTGGAGGCGGCTGCTGAGATAATTAAAGGTCTCCCCCAGCTGGCCAATCTCGTCGGCAGAGCGGATGGTGATCCGCTGGTCGAAGTCGCCGGCGGCAATGAGGGCGGCCTTCTGGGTGACCTCCTGAATGGGCCTGGTTATGGTCCGGGCCAGGCCCGCCCCGATAATAGCGGTAATGATGAGGGCAATGGCGGTGGCACTGAGGAGAAAGGTGCGGATATCCTGCAGGGTCCGGTCAATTTCGGCCAGGGAGCCGGACAAATAGACAACGCCGACGGTTTCCCTGCCGTCCAGGACGGGGATGGCCGTAGACATGAGCCGCTCCTGACGGATGGGGTCCCAGCGGATTTCCTGCCCTTTGATCCCCGTCAGGGCCCGGCTTATCTCAGGCTGGCCCCACCTTTTCCCCACCAGGTAGGACCGGCCCTGGGAAGCGCCGAGGACAACCCCGTTGCTGTCCAGGACAATGATCTCGGCCCCCGTTTCCAGGCGAAACTCCCCCACCAGGCTGGCAATGTAGTCTTCCTGGAGGGATTCGGTAAAATACCGGCGGAGGAGACCGCCGATAAGTTCCCCCTGGGCGGTTAGCCCGTCGGCATAGTTGTTCTCATAATACTGCTGCAGGGACTGGAGGAGCTGCACCCCGATCACCTGCATGGCAATGAGAATCAGGAGGAAGTAGAGAAGGCCCATCTTCCACTGGATGCTCTTGAACATATCAATTCCCCCGGAAATAATAGCCTGCCCCCCGCCTGGTCTGGATGTAGCGGGGATTACTGGGGTCATCCTCCAGCTTTTCCCGCAGGCGCCGGATGGCAACGTCTACGGTGCGGATATCCCCATAATAATCGAAACCCCAGACTTCTTCCAGGAGCTGCTCCCGGGAAAAGACCCGCCCCGGGGAGAGGGCCATATGTTTCAAAAGGTCGAATTCCCGGGGGGTCAGTTCCAGGGTTTGGGAGCCCTTCCTGGCTTCGACCCGCTCCAGGTCGATTTGAAGTTCGCCAAAGTCCAGGACCCGGGGAGCCCCTCCCTGCTGTTCGCTGGCGGTCTGGACCCGGCGCAGGATGGCCTTCACCCGGGCCACGATCTCCCGGGGACTGAAGGGCTTGGTCACATAGTCATCGGCCCCCAGTTCCAGGCCGAGGATTTTATCCAGCTCTTCTTCCTTGGCCGTCAGCATCAGGATCGGAACCTGGGAAAAGGTGCGGACCTGGCGGCAGACACTGAAGCCGTCCAGCTTGGGCAGCATGATATCCAGGATCATCAGGTCGGGGTCGTCCCTCTTTGCCTTGGCCACGGCTTCTTCCCCGTCGTAGGCTACCACCACTTCGTATCCTGCCTGTTCCAGGTTATAGCGCAGGATATCGGCGATAGGCTTTTCATCGTCGACAACCAGAATTTTCTCTGTCATTCCCCCGTCCCCCTCTTAATGCCAAAAAATTTTACCATCTTTTATCAGAAAGGCAGCCGCCTTTCCCTAGACACAAGGACGTTTCATTTGCCATCAAAAAATGATGGCAAAGGAAACGTCCCCGTTTCCTATCCCTTCCCATGCCCGCAAGCCATCATCACAGCCAGCGGTCCAGATCCCCTTCGATCCAGCTGTGCCACTCTCTTTCCAGTTCCGCCAGGGTAAGGCCCAGAGCCTTCTTGAGGGCGCTGTCCAGGGTCGCCCCCCGGCCCAGCTGGGTGAGGATTTGGGGGAGTTTTTCTTCCCCATGGACCTCAGCCATGTAGAGGACCAGGGAGAGGGCCTGCCGGTAGGCCAGGTTTTGGTTTTCCAGGCCGGAAAAATCCGCCAGTTCCTCCAGGCTGTAGAGGGCCTGGTCAAAGGAGGAACCCTGACCTGTCCACAGCACCCCATTGATCTTATACTCCACGTACTGGGCGATCCCTTCGCTGAGCCAGCGGGGATAATTGCCCCGGGCCTTGTAATCGACCACCACGTGGGCAAATTCGTGGGCCACGGGCCCGTTTTCCAGGAAAAGCTGGGACTGGCGGACCGGATTGTCGCTAGGCAGCCAGCTGTTGGGAGAGAGAAGCTGGATTACCCCGGCCCAGTAAACTCCCATGGCCCCGCTGTCCTGGGCCGTCCAGCCAAAGGTCTCGGCCAGGCCTTCCTGGGTAGGATGGACCACTATGGCTGTGGCGGCAGGGGGCTTATACTTAAGGAGTTCGACCACCGGTTGATAGATGGCCGCGGCCGTATCCAGGACCAGCCAGCCGGCGCCGGTATCTTCCGGCCGGTAGTAAACGGTGAACTGCCCATTTTCCAGCCTCTCCCACCCGGCAAGGGCCTGGAGCAGCCGGGAACGGGAAATTTCCCGGGCAAGTTCATAGGTCACTGCCCGGGGCAGGGTGGGAAAATGGGCCCAGAATGATATTAGGATCAGGGCCAAAAGGCAGAGGCCCACCCAGCGGAGGATTCTTTTTTCCTCCTGGGCCCTCCCAGGGCAAACTTCCATCCTTCTCTCCTCTCCCTCCCAAAGGACCGCTTTCCCTCTCCCTAGCCAACACTTCCATGGCGGACGGGATTGACAATCTTCAGCACCCGGGCGTTGCCCCGGTCAACCAGGTAGAGGTTCCCTTCCCCGTCAAAGGTCAGGTTGCCGGGCTCCGTCAATTCCCCGAAAGAGGTTCCCGCCAGGCGGAACATCAGCAGCCACTCTCCCCGGGGGTCGAAGACCTGGATCCGGTTGTTATGGGTGTCGGCTACATAGATATTGCCTTCCTGGTCGACGGCTACCCCCATGGGAGTGTGCATTAACTCCCCTTTCCCTTTGCCGAGGTTCCCAAACTGCAGGGTCTCGTCGGCAACGGGGGCATTCTGCTCCTGGGGTATCTTGATTACCTTCCCCACCCCGTTGGCGCCATGAACCAGGTAGATGGTGCCCTTGCTGTCCACCGTCACCGCCCCCGGCCAGGTGAAGGGTACCAAATCATAGTAACCTTCCAGCATGCTGGAAAGTTTCATGACCAGCTTCCCTTCGGGGCTGTACTTGCGGAGTTCGTTTTCCGAAATGTCGTAGTAGGCACCCTTGAGGGCCAGGTAAATGTTCCCCTCCCTGTCGGCGGCCACACCAGCCAGGGGGATGTCAAAGCCATCCTCCAGGCTGAAGAAGGGGGAAAATTCCTCCCGGCTCCCCACCTGTCTAAGAAACCGGCCCTGGGGATCCAGGACCTGGACCCGGTTGTTGCCGATATCGGCCACATAAATGTTCCCCTTCCCATCTAAGGACAGGGCGCCGGGCTGGTTAAACTGGCCGGGTTCTGCCCCCAGGGAGCCTATCTGACCAACCAGCTTCCCGTCGGGGCTGAAGCGGTAGATCTGGTGCCTGGCCCTGTCGGAGACCAGGATTTCCCCCTGGGCCGTCACCGCTACCCCCGCCGGATCCTGCAGGGGGTCGCCTTCTAGTACAGCCAGGACCTCCACCTGGGTGTAGCCCTCGGCATCGACCAGGCTGGCCCTGGCCTGGGCTTCCGCTTCCCCGTTCCCCTTTGCCGGGAAACTGCAGCCGGCGGCCAGGAAAAGCACCACCAGGAAAAGAGATACTGTCATTGTTACTGTTGTCTTCTTCATCCCTCACCCTCCTTGGTTCCAAATTCCAGCTGCTGCCACCGCCCCAGGTAGAGCTTGTAATGGGGGCTGCTGGCCGGCTGCTGGAAGCTGTAGAGCAAGCTGCCATCGGGACCGGGTAGGATGACCCCAAGCCTTTCCCCTTCGACTAGATAGCGGGAGGGCACCGGCCCGTCCCAGGCCAGGATCTGGTAGACACCGTCCTTCAGGGCTGGAAGCAAGAGCTCCGCCTTGCCGTCGCCATTCAGGTCCCGGAGCAGGGGAGGTGAAGGGAGCAGGTCACCTATGTTCTCGCCCCCCTGCCAGATCTTCCTGAGGTGGCCCTCCTCCCAGCTGTAGACGTAGACCGACTTCACCAGGCCATCCACCAGGATGACCTCGGCCCGGCCGTCGCCGGTCAGGTCCCCCACGGCCAGGGTGGTGTAGTTGTTGCCTATGCCGGGGTTCTTATAGGTTTCCACATAGACCTTGCCGTTCCAGGCAAAGACGGTGATTCCTTCCCGGGCAAAGGCAATGACCTCCCGCCGTCCGTTGCCGTCGATGTCGGCCACCTCCATGCGGCGGTAGGGCAGGTCTTCCACCCGAAAGACCTTTACATAGTCCCCGTCCCGGTACTGCCAGATCTCCGTCACCCCCCGGTAGTCGGGACCGTAGGGGTCGCCTTCCCCATAGAGGAGGATGATATCATCCCGGCCGTCGCCGGTGGTATCGCCAACGGTTAAGCTGGAAATCTGGCCAGGGACCCCCTGCCAGCCCACCTGCCGGTAGCCCTCCCCCCTGTGGGCAAAAATATAGATATGATTGCTGGTATAGGCAATGAGCTCCGCCCGTCCATCGCCGGTGGTATCCCCCAGAAGAAGCCGGCCCGGCGCCGCCAACCAGGTCTCCCAAACCTGGGTGTATTTCTGGCCGTCGAAGGCCCAGACCGTTACCCGTTTGCCCTGGGCTGCCGCTACTTCGGGAATGCCGTCCCCCGTGAGATCCCCCCAAACCAGGGCGGCGGGCTCCCCGGCAGGCAGGGCGATGGTTCCTTCCTCCTGGACCAGCTGGGACCAGCTAAAGGTGCCCACCACGGGCAGTTTGGTCCCGGCGGAAAACTTTTCATAAATAGCGGGAGTAATCTGATGCAGGGGCTGGACCGGCTCGGTGAGGTCAACGGCCCCTGTTGCAATGGTCCTGACCTGTTGACCCTCCAGGAGAAACTGGACAGCCTTAACCTGGGGGAATTGGGTCAGGGTCTGGACTATGGAATAGATGGTATTGACTTCCGCCTCCACCCCGCCCCAGTGGTTGTCCCGGAATTCCCGGGAAAAATCCAGGTAGATAATGCCATCGATGATTTTTATGTCCAGGAGCCTGGTGCCAGGCGGAAGGACGGGATGGTCTTTACCGCCGGCGGCAAAACCCCGGCTGAGATCCTCCACCAGGGTCCTGGCCACGGCCTGGGTCCTGGGTACCTCCCGCTGGACCCGGTGGTCCTGCCCCTGGAAGATGTAATGGAGGGTGATGGTCATTGTCTCTGTCCCTTCTTCCCCTTCCTTTGGCGATGGGGGAGGCAGAGTTTCGGCGGGCCCCTGGGTTGGCTCTTGGGCCTCTTCTTCCGTCAGTAAAATGGAAAGCTCACCCTCCTCCAGGTTCTGGGCGTCACAGGCGGTGAGGGCCAGAAGGAGGAGAAGGAGAAAAAGAATTATTCTGATTTTATTTCCCATTCCCATCCGCCCTTTTCGAAGTTCGAAGCTTCTCGATCTTCGATATTCGAGGTTCGTGGTTCGATGTGTAGGGGCGACCTGTGGTCGCCTTTTCGAAGTTCGAGTAGGGGCGACCTTTGGTCGCCCGCGGGCGGTCGAAGACCGCCCCTACTACATTATACGGGTTCCTCATTACAAGAGGGTTAGGAAGTATTAACAAAACTGTAAAGGAGAAAAGCCCCTATTTTACCCTATTCCCCTGTAGGGGAGCCTGATGACAAATTCCGTCCCCTCACCAGGGGTGCTGGCGACGGTGATGATGCCGGCGTGCTGCTCCACCAGCCATTTGACGATGGAGAGGCCCAGGCCGGTGCCCCCCAGGGCCCGGGAACGGGCCTTGTCCACCCGGTAGAAGCGGTCGAAGATGTGGGGGAGATCCTGGGCAGGAATGCCGATGCCCGTGTCGCGGACGGCCAGGCACAGGTGCTCCTGGTCTGCCCAGGCCTGAACTGTTACAGTACCGCCCCGGGGAGTAAACTTGAGGGCATTGTCCAGGAGGTTGATGAGGACCTGCTTCATCCGATCCGGGTCACAGAGGATGCGGGGCAGTTCCTGTTTAATCTCGGTTTTAAGTTCAATCCCCGCCCGCTGGGCCCGGGGCAGAAGCTGGGTGACACAGCCTGTAATCAGCTTCTCCGGCTGCAGGGACACCAATTCCATGGTAACCTCAAGGGCATCCATCCGGGAAAGGGTGAGGAGATCGTCTACCAGGCGCGCCAAGCGGTCGGTTTCCTTCTCGATGACCTCTACATAGCGCTGGGCGGGAATGCCGGGGGGCAGCTCGTCGGCCAGGGTAACGGCAAAACCCTTGATGGAAGTCAGGGGGGTGCGGAGCTCGTGGGATACATTGCTCAAAAACTGGAGGCGCATCTGCTCCAGGCGGCGAAGATCGGAAATATCCCGCAGGACGGCTACGGCCCCGGCAATTTCCCCCTTATCGCCCCAGACCGGGGAGACCTGGACCCGGTAAAGGGCCCCGGGGGCCTGCGGGGTTTCCAGCTCATCCACCAGGGGCTCCCCCCCTTTTAAAACCTCCTGGAAGAGCTGCCACAGCCGGGGATGGTTGATCCTTTCCCAGAGGGGAAAGCCGATGACTGCCTCTGCCTGGACCCCGAACATTTTTTCTGCCGCCGGATTGAGGAGGATCACCTGCCCCTGATCATCGACGGCCACCAGGCCATCGCCCATGCTGGTGAGGACAGCCGCCAGTTTTTTCCTCTCTCCGGAGATGGCGGCAATGGTCTCCTTCAGCCGCCCCGTCAGGTAGTTGAAGGTTTCGGCCAGCTGGGCCACCTCGTCCCGGCCCCGGAGCTTGATCTGCCAGTCGTACTGGCCCCGGGCCACCTCCTGGGCCGCCCGGGTTATTTCACCGATGGGGCCGGTGACGGTGCCGGCCAGGTAAAAACCCACCAGGAGAGAGACCCCCAGGGCAAGGCTGATGCCAAAAATGAGGAAATTACGAATAACCCCCAGGGTCCGGTCCACCCGGGCCAGGCTGGAGGTTAGGTAAACTGCTCCGATGATTTCGTTGCCGGAACGCAGGGGGGCAGCCACACAGAGGAGCCTTTCTCCCCCGGTCTCGTCCCGCTGCCGGCTGCTTACCATTTCCCCGGCCAGGGCCTCCCTGACTCCGGGCCGGTCCAGGACTTCCCCGATGGCCACATCGGGCCAGAGGGAGTCCCCCACCACCCGTCCCCCATCGTCGAGGATCTGAACCCGGGCATCCACATCCTGGCCGAACTGCTGGGCCAGGTCATTGCCCAGGAAGGTGAGCTGGGCATAGTGGGAAAAGACCCGGGCGTGGGCCATGAGGTTTTCCTCTATCTCCCGGATATGGTAGCCTTCCATGGCATGGAGGAGGAAGGTCCCCATAATGGCCAGGGAGAGGAGGATGAGAATAAAATAAGTAAGGGTTAGGCGCCACTTGATACTCCTAAACATCGTCCTCCTCCCTGAACTTGTAGCCCACACCCCACACGGTAAGTATGTTGACGGGGGAACTGGGATCGACTTCGATCTTTTCCCGGAGGCGCCGGATGTGAACATCCACTGTCTTGGTGTCGCCAAAGTAATCATAGCCCCACACCTGGCTGAGGAGGGCATCCCGGGAAAAGACCTTGCCCGGATTGGACATCAAAAGTTCCAGGAGTTCAAATTCCTTGGGGGTGAGGTCCACCGCCTTGCCCCGGACCTCGACCCGGTGGCGTTCCAGGTCAAGGATCAGGTCACCCACGGTGATGATGCCCTCTTCCGTGTTGGCCGCCGCCTTATCCACCCGCCGGAGGATGGCCTTGATCCGGGCCACCAGTTCCCGGGGGTTGAAGGGCTTGGTCACATAGTCGTCGGCCCCCAATTCCAGGCCCAGGATCTTGTCGATATCATCACCCTTGGCGGTGAGCATGATTACCGGTACATCCATGGTTTTCCGCAGTTCCCGCAGGACTTCGAAGCCATCAAGGCCGGGAAGCATTACATCCAGAAGGATGCAGCGGGGTTGTTCCTGCCGGGCCAGCCGCAGGGCCTCGTGGCCGTCCCCGGCCGCAACCACCGTAAAGCCATTTTTTTCCAGGTTTATGCGCAAGAATTCCAATATCGTATCTTCATCATCAACAATGAGGATTTTTTCCCGCACCGGTTTCCCCCTCCCTAAACCATCCTCTCCTTTCAGTATACGGGTTCTGGGCGGGGGAGACAAGGGTAATTGCTGGCACCCCTTTTACAGTTGACAGTTGACAATGGACAATTGACAATTGGAAATGGGGACAGTCTCCCTAATGAAAGGAGACTGTCCCCATTCTATGGCAAAAAAGAACACGTGGCTGAGCCACGTATTCAAAGAGGGGGTTCAAAGGTTTTTTTGCCTTTGTTGCTTTTATTATATAGGGCTAATATTACAGCCATATTACGCCTGAATTACGTTTGTGTTACTTATTGTAATTTGTTACCGGAAACTGTTAGTCAACAACTGGCTTCGCTCCCTTTGTAATGGGGACAGTCTCCCTAATTAAAAGGAGACTGTCCCCATTTTTCACTGTCCCCTTTTTTTGATGGAAAACCTCCAATGCAAGGCGCCCATAATTGTCAATTGTCAACTGAGGAAAGGTAATAATGTTTTCCCTCCGGGAATAAGTTTTCTAAAAGAAATGTGTGCCCGGGGAGGGTGAGGGAGGATGCGGATTCATTTCTTTTTTACGCCGGTGCGGCCGTGGATGACGAAGGTGGCAATACTGGCCCTGCTGGTCCTGCTGGCCGGCTTTGGCGTTACTTCTACCCTGGGGGTAAAACAATTGGTCCAGGTCTTCGCCACCGGAGGAGATCCCGTCTTCCGGGGGCCGGCAGACCGGCCCCAAATAGGGATTACCTGCAACGTGGCCTGGGGGGCCGAATACCTGCCGGCCATGTTAGACACCCTGAAAGAAAAAGAGGCCAGGGCAACCTTCTTCATGGAAGGGCGCTGGGTAGAACAGTTTCCGGAACTTACCCGCCGCATCTTCCAGGAAGGCCACGAGCTGGGGAACCACAGCTACTCCCACCCCTACCCGACCAAAATTACCCCGGAGGAGCTGCGGACGGAAATATTGGAGACGGAGGCCCTCCTGGAAAACCTGACGGGGGTCAAGCCCACCCTCTTTGCGCCCCCCTACGGAGATTGGAACCAGGAGGTGGTGAAGACCGCCGCCGAGCTGGGCTATAAGACAATTATGTGGAGTATCGATACCATAGATTGGGAAAAGCCCGGGGTAGAGGTGATCGTGAACCGGGTCCTGGAGAACCACCACAATGGGGCGATAGTGCTGCTGCACCCGACGGAGCAGACCGTCGACGCCCTGCCCCAAATATTGCAGGGACTGAAGGAGAAGGGGTACAGCCTGGTAACGGTGTCAGAGCTACTGCGAGAGTAATTGAGCTCCATACTGCAAATTACCGGAAGTGTTGTCTTCACATTTATGCAGACAGAACTATTTCTTTCGAACTTCGAACCTCGAACTTCGAAAATGCGGCCACAGGCCGCCCTTATACCTCCAGCTCGCGGAGCGGCCCGTTATATCATTCCTTGCGTTGATAGAAAAAAGGGGAAAGGTTGATAAAGCCAAGTTCTCGGCTGTTAAAGATCTGTTCCGTGGCCCCGGTAAAGAGGATGCCGCCCGGGTTGAGGGCCTCGTAAAAACGCTTGTAGAGCCTTTCCTTGGCCTTTTCGGTGAAGTAGATGACCACATTCCGGCACAGAATCAGGTCAAAGGTGCCCGGGAAAGGGTCTTGAAGGAGGTCGTGGCGCTGGAGGGTGACCAGGTCTTTAACCCTGTCCTTGACGCGGAAATTTTCCCCCTCGGGAAAAAAATACTTCTCCCGGTAACCCGGGGGAAGATGGCGGAGCCGGGCGGGGGGATAGACGCCGGCGGCGGCAAAGTCCAGGGCCTCCTGGTCGATATCGGTAGCCAAAATTTTCCCCTGATAGCGGGGGACAAGCTCCAGGAGGATCATGGCCATGGTGTAGGGTTCCTCCCCGGTGGAGGCACCGGCACTCCAGATCCGGGGGGTGGGATTGCGCTCCAGCAGGGCCGGCAGGTGGACCTGGCTCAATTCTTGAAAGCGCTCCGGATTGCGGAAAAACTCCGAGACGTTGATGGTTACCCGCTGGAAAAAGGCGTCCAGGTGCTGGGGGTTTTTTTCTAAAAAATGATAGTACTCGGCGAAACTGTTGACCCCCAGGGACTGCATCAGGGTGCTGAGCCGGCGCCGGATCTGCTGCTCCTTGTAACTGTTGAGATCAAAGCCGGTGAGCTTGAGGATTTTTGCCTTGAAATACTCGTAATCAGAGATCATTTTTCTTCCTCTCCCATAAATCTCTGTTCAACAGGTGGGGAAGCAGGAAAACCCCAAGGATAAACAACAGGCGGCCCCCCAATGCGGGGAACCGCCTCCCATGGCTACTGGAAATAGCGCAGGGGGTCACAGGCCCTGCCCCTTTCCCGGACCTCGAAGTGGAGATGGGAGCCGGTGCTGCGGCCGGTACTCCCCACCCGGGCAATGAGCTGCCCCTTTTCCACCTTGCTCCCGACCCGAACCAGGATCTCGGAGCAGTGGCCGTAGAGGGTGGAGACGCCATTGCCGTGGTCGATAACTACGGTTTTCCCGTAGCCGCTGTACCACTGGGCCATAGTGACCACGCCGCTGTCGGCAGCGTAAATGGGGGTGCCGGTGGGGGCGGCAATATCAACGCCGCTGTGCATGCGGCCCCTGCGGAGGCCGTAGCGGGAGGTTATGCTCCCCCGGCTCATGGGCCAGCTGAGTCTCCCTGTACCCTGGGCCACCGCCATCTTGGTCCCGATGGCCACCACCTGGGTTACCGGTTCTTCCAGTTCCTTTTCTGCCACCAGGGTCCGTTCCACTTCCTGGCCGTTTTCCCGGACTATGGTCCAGGTTACTTCTTTGGTACCTGGCTTACCCTCTTCCCGGATCTGCCGCTCCCAGGCCCACAGGCTGCTGTCCTTTATGGTACGGGTTTCGTAGGGTATCTCCTGGGTATGGGTAATGGTCTCTTTAGTTACTACGGTTAAATAGGGTTTCGGTACCACAAGATTTAATTCCTGGTCAATCTGGAGCAGTTCCGATTTCAGATCCGGGTTGGCCTTTTTCAGATCTTCCACGGTCAGATCGTGATCTACGGCTATGCTCCAGAGGGACTCTCCCTTGGCTACCCGATGGGTTATTACCTCATCGGTTCCCCGGAGGAGAAGCCGGAGGGCCTCTTCCGGTTCTCTGAGCTGGTCAATTTCCACCCGTTCCGGCACTACGGCAACCCTTTCCTTTATAATAACCTCTTCCAGGACTGCCCCTTCTTCGGAAGAACAGTATTCTTCCTGAACGGCAGCCAGCACCTGCTGGGCTTCCTCTTCCCCGGCCAGGGCTACCACCGGGCTCCCGTTTACCGTGATAAGGGCCGCCGGTACCGTATAGGTCATCAGTTTTTCCAGGCGGCTGGCCAGCTGGGCGGCCTCTTCCGCCTCCAGGTCCCGTTCAGTAACCTGGGCAAATTCCAGATTGCCGGTCAGTTCTACTCCCTCACCGTAATCGGCTTCCTTTTCCTGCTGCAGCTCCCGGAGGGCATCCTCCAGGGCCTCCCGGTCCTGGACCCAGCCGACAACCTGGCCATTGAGGCTGACGGCCCAGAGGGTCTCGGGACGCCGGGCAAGGAGAAGGAAACCAACCAGCAGCAGCATAAGGGTGCTGGGTAGGAAAATTTTCTGCCACTTTGGGGGGAGCCTCTGCAAAAGGTTCTTTCCCCTGCTCTGGACAGTATGTATCCAGGAGGAAGTCATGGAATGCCTCCCTTCATAGCCCCTAGGATAAGCTTAAGTTAACATATCTATACGACATTTAGCAAACTATTCCTGCCTTGGTTACCAATTCCTTTGGGAAAAGCCTGCGCCGAAGGCTAAAATTGCCTCCCGGACCAGCTTGGCCGCCAGAAGGGAGGTAATCTGGGCCCGGTCATAGACGGGGGCCACTTCGACCAGGTCAAAACCCACCACCTGCAGCCCGTTTAAGATGGGGAAGGCAGCCAGCAGCTCCCGGGGTGTGCAGCCGCAGGGTTCCGGGGCACCGGTCCCGGGGGCAAAGGCAGGATCGACAAGATCGATATCTAAGGTGACGTAGACGGGCCTGTCCCCGATGGCTGCAACAGCTTCCTCCAGGGCGGAAGATAACCAGCCCGGCCCCCCTTGCTCCTGGAGCCGGCCCGACAGCATTGGGTCCGGCCATAGATGGGTATGGCGGCGGGCGTAGGCCAATTCTTCCCTGGTTCCGGACCGGATGCCGATCTGATAAAGGTTTCCGGCCCCGACCAGCTCGGCCACCCGGCGCATCACCGTGGCGTGGGAGTTTTTCTCCCCTTCGTAGGTGTCCCTAAGATCGGCATGGGCATCCAGCTGGAGGACCACCAGGTCGGGGTAATGGCCCCGGGCGGCCGCCACCGCCCCCAGGGTCAGCAGGTGTTCCCCGCCCAAAAGGAGGGGAAATTTGCCGTCCCCCAGAATGCGCTCCACGGCCCCGGCCACCTGCTTGAGGCTCCCGGCCACATTCCCCAGGGGCAGGGCCAGATCGCCACCATCGTAAAATGGCAGCTGGCCCAATTCCCTATCCTGGTAGGGGCTGTACTCTTCCAGGGCATAGGAGACCTCCCGGATCTCCCGGGGGCCGGTCCGGGTGCCGGGGCGAAAGCTGGTGGTAAAATCCATGGGAACCCCCAAGAGGACCAGGGCCGCTTCCTGGTAGTCCTCCCCGGCCCCCATAAAGCCCGCCATTTTTTCCCCTAAAGCCACCACGGTCCTACCTTCCTTTCCCGCCGGAAGCTACTCCAGGAGCTCCTCAACATAGCGGGGCAGGACAAAGGCGGCCCGGTGCAGGCGGCTGGTGTAGTAGCGGGTGGGGATGGGGGTCCTCTGGGTGAGGGTGCTCAAGGGATCGTAATCCTTGGAGCCCAGGGTAAAGCTCCAGATGCCCCCCGGATAGGTGGGGATATAGGCCAGGTACATGCGGGTGATGGGGAAAACTGACTTGATACTCTTAAAGATGCCCGGGATAATGTCCTGGTTAAAGAAGGGGGATTCCGTCTGGGCCACAAAGAGGCCGTCCTCCTTGAGGGCATCGTAGACGCTCTGGTAGAATTCCCTGGTGAAAAGGCCTACGGCAGGGCCCACAGGGTCCGGGGAATCGACCAAGATTACATCATATTTATTCCTGGTTTCCTTAAGGTGCTTGATGCCGTCTTCATACAAAACCTCCACCCGGGGGTCATCGAGGCCGCAGCTGATTTCCGGCAGGTACTGGCGGGACAGCTCCACCACCCGCCGGTCGATTTCCACCAGGCGGGCCTTTTCTACCTCCTTATGCTTTAAAACCTCCCGGATGGTCCCCCCGTCGCCACCGCCGATGACCAAAACCTCCTTTGGTTCGGGATGGGTAAAGAGGGGCACGTGGGTGATCATTTCGTGGTATATAAACTCATCGCGAATGGTGGTTTGGATGGCCCCGTCGAGGACCAGGGTCCGGCCAAATTCAAGGGTATCGAGGATCATCAACTCCTGGTAGGGAGTTTTTTCTGTATACAGGGTTTCCTTGACCCGGGTGCAGAATTCCAGGTTCGGGGTTTGGTTTTCGTAGAACCAGAGATTGCTCAAGGTTTGCCACCTCCATCTCCATATTTGATCATACCTATTATAGCAGAAGGCAAGGAAAAATAAACCTTCCCTGGCGGAATTGGGAAACAATCCCGGAAGGAGGGAAAGCCGCCGGCAGGTGGAATATGTTGGAGAAAGAAAAAATATTCGGTAAGGGTGCAACTTTCCCCCCGGCCCCTTCGTCTGGTAAAATAGGGCAATTTGTGGGAAGGAGGAGGAGTTAGCTTGTGACAGCAGTCATCGAAACCGTCGACCTGGTCAAGAAGTACCGGGTCGGCTCTGAGATTATAACGGCCCTCAACGGTGTCAACCTGAAGGTTGCCAGGGGAGAGTTCTTGTGCATCCTGGGCACTTCCGGGAGTGGAAAGACAACCCTCCTCAATGTGGCCAGCGGCCTGGAGCGACCTACCAGCGGGAAAATTTCCCTGGGGGGCATTCCCCTCCACCAGGTGCCGGAAAAGGAAATGGCCGCCATCAGGCGGCGCTACCTGGGCTTTGTCTTTCAATCCTATAACCTGATCCCCTCCCTGACCAGCCTGGAGAATGTTACCCTGCCCCTGGTCTTCGCCGGGGTGCCCCCGGCGGAAAGGGAAAGAAGGGGAAAAGAGCTCCTGATCCGCCTGGGATTGGGGGACCGGATGCAGAACAAACCCACGGAATTGAGCGGCGGCCAGCAGCAGCGGGTCAGCATTGCCCGGGCCCTTATCAACAATCCCCGGGTCATCTTTGCCGACGAACCCACGGGGAACCTGGATACCAGGACAACCCACGACATCATGCGGCTCTTTGTGGAAACCATTGCCGAAAAGGGCCAAACCCTGGTAATGGTCAGCCACGACGAGGAAGTGGCCGCCTATGCCCACCGGGTGATCCGCATGCGGGACGGCAGTATTATTGAAACCACTGTTAAGGGGGAATAGTTCGGTGAAAAAGTATGTAACCCTGGCACTTATTTTATTTCTCTGTTTAAACCTTTGGCTGCCGGCTGTGCATGCCGCAGAAGAGGAGGAAAACCAGGACGAGAATGGCACGGAGGAAGAAAGGGTAGAGATTGACAAGAGCCGGTTCCAGCCTTCCCTGGTTATTGAAAACATCAGTGCAGAAGAGGCTGTGGCAGGTGGGGAGTTTTACCTCTCCCTGGTGATTCGAAACTTGAGCAAAAGCCCGGCCTTTAATGTCTATCCTGAGTTAAAGGTGGTAGGCACCGACAGTATGGCCCCCTTCTCCTTTAAGGATGGAGCGGAAGCCCCTACCCTACAAAAGATCGAGGGGGAGGAAGCACGAACCATCACCATTGGCCTTGCGGTGGATCCAGAGGCCATCAGCAAGGACTACAAGCTCCAGATCACCCTGCGGAACCAAAATGCCTTTTTCGAAGATGCACCCACGGCCGGGGCCCTCATTACCATCCCGGTCAAGTATGACCGCACCAAACCCCAGCTTTTGGTCTCCAATGTACGCCTCGATCCCCAGGAACCGGCCCCGGGGGAAGCCTTCACCGTATACTTTTTCCTGGAGAATATCAGCCGGATCGATGCCAATAATGTGGTCGTCTCCCTGGACGGCCTGGAGAATTTTACTGTGCTGGATGTAAGCAGCAAAAAAGCCCTGAGCAAACCCATCCCCGGCGGCAAGGTAAGCAGCGGCATCGGCTTTACCCTCCAGGCCAGGGAAGAAAGGGAAGGGAACCAGGTGGAACTGACCCTGACCTACTCCTACCACGGCGCCCAAGACGCGGAGCAGGTGGAGAGGGTGACCCTGCCCCTGGACCGGGAGGCCGGTGCCAGCCCCCGCCTGGAGTTTACCGACATCTACACCAGCCAATCAACCCCTGGCCGGGAATTTCTCCTTTCCTTTACCCTGGTCAACCGGGGGGATAAGGCGGCCCAGAATATCAAGCTGACCCTGGACGGGGGGAACAATATCCTTCCCCTGAACTCCCCCTCGGTAAGGTACCTGGAGCCCCTGGCCGGCGGGGAGAGCCGGACCCTGAGCCTGGCCCTGGGCCTGAACCGGGCCGATACCACCGTGTACCCTCTGACCCTCACCCTGGAATACAGCGACCGGTCGGGGCAGAAGTTCACCGCTGAGCAGACCCTGGGCCTTTCCAGTGCCGATATCGGGGCCACAGGCAGTACCCCCCGGGTCATCATCAGCAAGTATACCCTGACCCCGGAACAGGTCTTCGGCGGGAGCCTGGTCACCCTGGCCCTGGAGATTGAGAACACCAACCTGAAGCCGGTCCACAATGTGAAGATCTCCCTGGGGGTGGTACGGCTGGAAAACGAACGGGGGGATACGGTCTTTTCTCCCGTCAACAGCAGCAACAGCTTCTACCTCGACTACATACCGGGCAAGAATGTGGTCACCAAGGAGATCGACCTCTTTGTCGACCCCAATGCCGGCGCCCGGACCTACATTGTCCCGGTGACCATCGAGTATGAAGACGACAGCGGCAACCCCCTCACAGTGGAGGAGATGGTCACCATCCCGGTGACCCAGGAATCCCGGATGGAAGTCATCACCGTCGACATCCCGCCCCAGGCCTTTGCCGGCCAGCCCGTTCCCATCGGGGCCGAGTTTGTCAACGTGGGCAAGGTGGCCCTGGACAACTTCATGGTCGCCCTGGAGGGGGATTTTCCCAAAGAAAATGCCAGCTACTATGTGGGCAGGCTGGAACCGGGCATGAGCGATTATTTCCAGGGCCTGGCCTTCCCCGCCGGCGATGGGATCCTGGAAGGAAGGATTGTCTTCAGCTACATCGACGGCAGCAACCAGGAGGTGCGGCGGGAAGAACCCTTCAGCATCCCCGTCATGGCCATGATGGAGGACCCGGCTATGGTGGACGGGGAATTCCCGCCCGATATGAACGGACCCGGTACCGGGATGGGTACCGGCCTGAGCACAGGCCAGAGCCTCCTCTTGCTGGCCCTGATGGCTGTGGGAGCCTTCATCTACAAGCGCCGCTTAAATGCCCGGGAGAAAGAAAAGGAGCTTTTCTATGAATAGGTCTGATTTACTCAGGATGGCCTACAACAATCTGATGCAGCGGAAGGCCCGGACCATCCTCACGGTGCTGGGGGTAGTCATCGGCACCGCCGCCATTGTGGTCATGATCTCCCTTGGCATCGGGCTCAACGAAACCCAGCGGAAAAATATGGAGCGCTGGGGGAGCCTCAACATTATCCAGGTCTATTCCGGGGTGTACTACGATGAGGAAGGAAATCCCGTCGGGGATGAGAAGGTGCTGAACGATGAGGCCCTGGCGGAAATCAAGGCCATGGAGGGAGTGGCCGGGGCCTCGCCGGTGATTACCGTCGGGGGCGAAGCCAAATGGGGGCGGAAGCGGGGCTATCTCCACCTGGTGGGCATCGACCCGGCCCAAATGGAAAAGCTGGAATTCTCCCTGGCCGCCGGCCGTCTTCTGGAGGAATATGACCGGAATGCCATTGTGGTGGGACCCATGGTCAAGGATAACTTCTGGGACGAGCGGGAGATGAGGCAGGGGGGAGGCATGGTGGTCTGGGGCGGCCCGGGGGGCGAAGACCAGGGGGACCCGGCGGAAATGCTGAATGAACGGATCACCTTTACCGCCGAGAACTGGTCGGGGGAGCAGAACCGCCGGCGAGTCTACAACTTTCAGGTAGTAGGGGTCCTGGATGAGAGCAATATGGAGCGGGCCTGGGACACCTTTGCCCCTATAGAGGAAATCATACGGATCCAGGACTTTATGGAACAGGGCACCCGGTCGGCAGACATCTTCATGGCAGGGCCCGCTTATGGGGGCCAGGCCCGCCAGAAAAATTCCGGCAAGAGGGACAGGGTCTACTCCTACTTCCTGGTCCGGGCCGCCGACGTCAACAAGGCCAAGGAACTCTCCCAAACCCTGCGGGAGATGGGTTACAACGCCTGGTCCATGGCCGATAACCTGGAGGGCATCGAGCAGGTGGCCAAGGTCATGCAGGCCATCCTGGGGGGCATCGGGGGCATCAGCCTCCTGGTGGCCGCCCTGGGGATTACCAATACCATGATCATGTCCATCTACGAGCGGACCAAGGAAATAGGGATTATGAAGGTCATCGGCGCTTCCTTCGAGGATATCAGGCTCCTCTTTCTGGCGGAAGCGGGCCTCATCGGGGCCGGCGGAGGGGCCATCGGCCTGGTCTTGAGTTACCTGATCTCCTACCTCCTCAACACCTTCGGGGCCGGCTATATCAACCAGGGAATGGGGATGGGAAGCGAGGAGGTGGCCATCTCCATCATTCCCCTGTACCTCGCCCTCTTTGCCGTGGTCTTTGCCATCTTAGTGGGGCTCCTTTCCGGCCTCTATCCGGCCACCAGGGCCATGGGCCTGAGCCCGGTGGAGGCCATCAGGAACGAATAAAGAGCCCTTATCCTGTGCCCGGGCGAAGGGACAGGTGAAGGATGGGCAAGAAAAAGGGGACAATACCCGAACAGGGCTGTCCCCTTTTTTGTCCTCTATTGTCTTTCATCTGCCCCGATAGATCAGGTATGAATAAACCACGGGGACGATGGCTGCCAGGAAAAGGGGCGCCAGGAGGCCAAGGGCGTTCCAGGGTGGCGGCAGGATGGCCGTAACCAGGCCGAGGAAACCGGCCAGCACCCAGAGGGGGGCCGCCAGGCGGTGGGTCTTGCGCCAGACCTCATCATCGGCTAAAGTCCAGGGGGTCCTGATGCCGACGAAGAAGGTGGGACGGATACGGCCCATTACATTGCCGATGATGATAAAGAGGATGGACACCAGGGCCTGAACCACCATGCCCACGTTGATCTGGGAATCCAGGGCTGCAGCCAGGCTGACCAGGTAGATTATGATCAGCACAGCCGGGATAGCGAGGCGAAGGACCCGGTAGGAAGAGCCGAATTTTCCGTAGTTCTGCTGCCGGGGGTCCAGGGCCGGCAAAAGTACCATCAGCAAATAAACACCAAGGCTCACCAGGGGACCGAGGAAGGCCCCCCAGAAGCGGGAGATATACCGGTCTACCTCCCCGGCTACATTCCAGTGGCCCGGCACCTGTTCCGGTAAATGGGGATACAGGGCCGCCCCGACCAGGAAGGTGGTAGCGATAAGGGCGACCAAGGGCCAATCCTGCCTGAGGGTTACTCCCAGGGACTGCCGCTCATTCCGGTTCATCCTCATCATCCTCCTCAAACCCTGCCTCGGCAGGGCCTTTCTTTTCTTTATTATTACTCGCCGGTACATAATCTAACAGCAACGCTACCAGTTCCTGGAAAACAGTGGTTTCCAGGGAATAATAGATATTCTGCCCCCGCCGTTCGGCGCTGACCAGGCCCGCCTGCTTCAGGATGGAGAGATGATGGGATATGCTGGGCTTGGTTATGGAAAAATGGTCAGCAATCTCCCCGGCAGTCAGATCCCCCCGGCTCAAGAGGCGCAGGATTTTTCGCCGGTTGGGATCCGAGAGGGCTTTAAAGGTTTCGTTTAATGGCAACATGGTTTTCTCCCCTCTATTGACCTGTGGAATTGAAGGGTCAATGGGTTATTTAGATGTTTACCTAAATATCTAATAGTATTATACCCCCAAAGCACCGTCCCGTCAATGGCCAGAGTAATTTATTGTGCAACTATAACCGCACAGCAAGGAAAGACATATTATATGGGTAAATCACCTTGTAAAGGGGAGATACCCATTGACAAGAAGGATTAAAGCGGGAGAATTTGTCCAGAGGTCCCTCGATCTCCATCTTTTCTTCCTCCGCATAATGAAGGAACATTCCTTTTTCCTGGAAGCCGCCCTGGTACCAAAGAACCAGGATCTGATTGAACGGGCCGATGACTTGCGGCGGACCTTTGAGGAACTGCTGGATAGGGCAGTAGAACTGGCCGACGGCAATGCCAGCCGGCTTGTCCTTGCTTCCGGCGAGGTAGTGACCAATATGACGCTTCCGGCAGAGAGGCAGACCCAGTTTCTGACCGGCGTTCCCTTCAACACTGCCCTCACCCGGCGAGAACTGGGTTTAAGACCCGGCCCCGGCGATCCGGAGCTGGAAGAAAAGGTAGAGAAGTTTAATGACCGGGTCATTGGGAAAACCATGGCCCTGGTAGAATTGAAAACGGAGATCCTCGAAGGTATGCTCAACTGCACCCTCTTTTCCTTCAACTACCCCCTGCTGATTGAACACATACGGCGGGAAGCCCTATTCTATATCGAGCAGCTCAGGAGACTGCAGAAGAGAATTGCCCTGGACCCAACGCAAGAAATAATCCAGGAAAAGATATTCTGGGATCGGATAATGGCAGAGCACTCCCTCTTCATTGCCCACCTGCTGGATCCGACGGAAAGGGCCCTGATAAATACCGCCGACGATTTCGCCAGGAGGTTTTTTAAACTGGAAGCCCGGGCCCAGCGGGTAAAGAAGGCCAAAATGCTGGAAGAGCTGATCAGGGAAGAGCTCAGGGCTACCAGGGAAATCAGGGACTTCAAAGCTACTGCCGACCGGCTCATTCTAAAATGCCGGATCCGGTCTATTATTGTGCCCCTCCTGGCGGACCATGTCTTGCGGGAAGCAAATCATTTCCTGGCCCTATTGACCAGGGCAAAGTATTAATTACTGGGAGGTAAGGGAAAAAAGAAAAAAGCAGGTATGCAAGGTACCTGCTTTTTGCTGACAGTACAAATACTCTATCGGCTTTTATAAAAAAGGGGGGAAAGGGAGCGATACTTTTCCTACCCAATTCCTGAATTTTTAGCCCAGTCCTTTTTTGTTCCGATAGGAGGCCGCTACCCTTTCCCCTATCCCTGGATCCACCTTGTCGAGATCGATCAGGTAGAGGAAAACACTTCCCTTGTAATCGATGGTTTCCCCCAGGAGGGCGATTTCTATGGCATTGCGCAGGAGATTTCGGACACAATCGTTGGTATGGAATTCCTTGCAGCTCTTGCAAGAGAGGAGAACTTCTACCAGGCAATCTTCCAGATGCTCCGGATCGTAGTAGCGGAAATCTTCCTTGGGCAAGAGCTCTCCTCCACCGGGGATCCGGACGGTTCCCTGCTCTTCGGCTATTTCCACTGCCCTCTTGGCAAAGCCGATGAGGCAGGCTTCCCGATCGCAGCCGCCGCACACACTTTCCCCCAGGCAGCAGGCGGCAACTGCTTCCTTGACCCCTTCCAGGTCGAGACCCCCTTGGGAACCGGATAAAGGGACAAAGGAACAGTAACAATAGGGACATTGAATCTCCTGCCCCGGCCTGGTTCCAGGAGGGATATTGACTTCATTCATACAGGCCGGACAAAGAACAGTAGCCATTGCAAACCCTCCACTTAAGCAAAGTAACGATCTAACAGCCCCTGCAGGACTCTGGCATGGCGGGCTTCGTCCCGGGATGATTCTGCAAATACGGCATGGGCCTCGTCGATTCCTGCTTCCTTGGCCTTATCGGCCGCCATTTTTTTGCCCCGGTTCGACCCCTGTTCACCCTGCAGCATCCGCATGATGTTTTCCTTGGTGCTGGCGGAAATCATGCCGTTAAGTTCGGCAAAGCGGGCCGCATGCTCCGCCTCTTCCCAGGCCAGGGTCTTTAAGACGTCTGCCACTTCCGGGTAGCCCTCCCGCTCGGCCTGACGGGCCATGGCAAGATAGGCCCCAACTTCCCCTACTTCACCTTTAAAGTTGTTACCTACTTCCTCCTCCAGCGGAGTACCCTTGGTAACACCCAGGGCAGCTTCATTGATCAGGTCGAGTTTCAATGCCAAGTCCCTCCCTATTGATATTCGTTACTGTTATTATATAAACCATTCCCCCGTCTGTCAAGGGTCTTCAAAATAAATTCTGTGAAAATAGGGCGCCGGAATAATCCCCGCCTATAGCTCCTTATTTTACAAGGCTTACAGCGTTTTTTACCCGGCTTTTTTCATATATTACCATATTTTTCATCTCTTATCTGCTCAATTGCATTACATGCATTACAAAACCCCCGGCTTTGGCCGGGGGTGGGAGATTGTCAGAGGCCAGATCATAATTTGAAGCTATCACCCAAGAGCAGAAGTATCAGGATAAGGAATATCAAGAAAATCTCGTTGTTCTTCTTATCAAACCCTCCTGACATTAGGGAGCCCTCCTTTCCGGAAAGGATTGCTTCATTGTATGCAGTGCTAACATAAGGGTCTTATATTTCGGGATATCTAACTGAAGGGTAAAAATCCCATTCGGGGCAAGGTACAGTTTGCAGGCGTTTACAAAGAAAGAAGCGGCCCAGAAGATGAACCGCCTGTTACAAAGGAGCGAATAATTATTTTGCAACTTAACTGCATTACATTGAGCCTTTGATGATAATCCCCAGAATAAGTTAATCCCCGCAAACCCTTGCGGGGACTGTGTTTTTCTCTTGGAGCCGGTGAAGGGATTTGAACCCCCGACCCACGCATTACGAATGCGTTGCTCTACCACTGAGCTACACCGGCCTAAAATCAATAATACAATTAGCTTCGTAGGTTATTATAGCCCATGGCACATGTCCTCGTCAAGATACAGCAAATTTTGGCCCGTAGACCAACCAGGGTTTCCTTCACAGAAGTTTAATCGCTAAAAAGGATATTGCCAGGGGTGGGCATCCCCACCCCCGCTACCTACAGGTCATATATTTCCGTAATAAAGTTATCACAAATATCCTTTACCCTTTCATATTCCGCCCTATCCCTGACGGTCCAGCCCAGGACAGGTACACCCAGTTTCTTCAGGTTTTTCAAGGTCTTCAGATTGATATTGTTGATTTCGTAAGCGATAAAATTAGGCCTGCTGGTAAAGTTAAGGAGGAGGTTGGAGAGCAAAAACCTTTTGTGCCAGGGCAGGCGGGTGGTGCCGGCATATTCCACCTCGTAATCGCTGACAATAAAGCTCCCTGCAAGCTGTCCCCGCAGGACTTCAGGAGCGTTGTTGCGAAACCAGGCCAGGGTGAAGGGATTGAAGGACTGGACGGCATATTTCCCCTTGTATCCCCGCAGCTCTTCATAGAGCAAGCTTTCCATTACCCCCACTTCCCCTTCGTTCTTAATTTCAACCAGCAGGGGGACTTGTCCATCAACCAGGGCCAGTACTTCGCTGAAAAGGGGTATTCCTTCTTCCGAGCCGGCAATCTTTAGTTCCCGCAGCTCCTCATAATCCATATCGGCCAGGTAGGCATCGATCCCGAACAACCTCTTGAGCTTTTTATCGTGGAAGACTACGATTTTTTTGTCCTTGGTCATGGCCACATCCAGTTCAATAATATAGCCGTGCTCCATTGCCCTGGCAAAGGCCGGCAGGGTATTTTCGGGAATGTTCTCCTCCTCACTGAACATACCCCTGTGGGCGATCAGGGTGCTGGTCAGCCAGGCTGTCTCCTCTTCAGCTACCCTTTCCGCCCTCCGGGCAAAACCGACTACTTGCAGAAAGACTAATACCAGGACAATTAGGGCAACTATAAACCATTTCATTTTTACCATAATTCTTCCCCCTTTACTTTCCAGTTCTGGGCTCCAGGGAAAACAATTTTAAAGCGGGACACAGGACCCTTTCGCATTTCAGCTTACAAGGAGAATAGCAAAGGGTTTCCCCCTACCCTTTTATTCTACCAGCAATTGCTGTTTTACCAAATAATCATTTCCATGATATTGCCTGACTTTTTGCAGTAATTTAGGGCAAATTCACATTTAACTACCCATTTTCGATTTATCAATTCTTCACAGACAGCCTTGGTCAGTTCCTTGTTGACCCATACCCTTGTCCGATCGTCCCTATCTAGTATTAGGTATCTGTTATCCTTATCCCTACCGGCTATTCTAAATTTGAGCACTTTCCTCATATCATCTCATCCCCCAATATTACTTCTGTAATTTTGCCCGCCAGGCAGGTTATGACGAGATAGGGAATGATTTCGTTGTTTTCATCAATATATTCATAACTGCTAACTATCGTGGTCCGGCCTTCTACATCAACCCCTTGTAAGACATCCTCATTAACCTGCCAGTCGTCCAGGGAAAGAATACCATAGTCGCCATAAATGTGTCTCTGCAAGGAAGCCGCCACTTCCCCTTCCGGAATAAATCTCTTTACACCCGTACTCAGAACAACCCTCCCTGCCGTGAATTTTGGCATTTTAATAATTTTGCCCATCGCCAAACCTCCATTTTTTGTTTTGGGCTTTTACACCTATTAATATAATGAAAGCCCCTTTTTGACCCCAGAAAAACAAAATTTTTTACCGTACCTGGAAAATATAAAAACCCGTTTTTCTGCGGGTTTACAAAATGAAGCTGGTAAGCTCTAGACTATGGGTAATGCTGCTTTTTGAATATCGCACAAACTTCAATCAAAAAACTGGAGCAGATCGTGGGAGAAGTAATTAACATGAGGAATTAAGAAGAATTCCATAAATCCCTATCCTGAGCTATGCCTCGAAACCAATTCGGCACCAAATAACAAAAATGATAAAATACAATCGAGTAGGAGGGGGCGCCTAGCCCCCGTCCTCTCACACCACCGTACGTACCGTTCGGTATACGGCGGTTCACCAAGCTTGACGAAGCATTTGGTAGCGAGCGGTTAAACTC
>FZPS01000181.1_pt35 | contig 46390 bp, 36 predicted proteins | sample 1817821 | NCBI WGS metagenome assembly FZPS01 (sample SAMEA104158645, study PRJEB21678) | metagenome | place: Germany | collected 2015-04-21 | reverse complement strand
TCCCATTGCATTAAGCAAGTAAGACCCCTTGAAGACGACAAGGTAGATAGGACAGAGGTGGAAGTGTGGTAACACATGTAGCTGACTGTTACTAATAGGTCGAGGGCTTGACCTAGATGGTTTGTTAAATCAGTATAGCGAGTAAGACTCGCAGGATGTATATTTTCGTGTGTAGTATGTGTTTTATTAGTGGCCCAGTGGCTCAGCTGGTTAGAGCGCCGGCCTGTCACGCCGGAGGTCGAGGGTTCGAGTCCCTTCTGGGTCGTAATTATATATTTATATAATTAGATATGTTATAATGATTTTATTATGAAAGTGGAATGAAATTTTCTTCTTTGTGCATAATATTATCAAGGGATCTTAGCTCAGCTGGGAGAGCACCTGCCTTACAAGCAGGGGGTCATAGGTTCGATCCCTATAGGTCCCATTATTTAATGATATATGCCGATGTGGCTCAATTGGCAGAGCAGCTGACTTGTAATCAGCAGGTTATCGGTTCGAGTCCGATCATCGGCTTACAGCATTTTAATATGTTGTTAAATATGGATGGATACCCAAGTGGCTAAAGGGGGCAGACTGTAAATCTGTTAGCGACGCTTTCGAAGGTTCGAATCCTTCTCCATCCATTTGGTTTTACCAATATAATATAGGTTCGCGGCTTTACTATATGGTATGCGAACAAAAATAGTGCCGCGGGGTGGAGCAGTCTGGAAGCTCGTCGGGCTCATAACCCGAAGGTCGTAGGTTCAAATCCTACCCCCGCAACTTGATTTTAATATCCACATGGAGATGATATTACATACACCTTCTTAAGGAGACGAAGTATACCATGCCCAGATAGCTCAGTTGGTAGAGCAGAGGACTGAAAATCCTCGTGTCGCTGGTTCGATTCCGGCTCTGGGCATTTTTCATTTAATTGAAAAAATTCCTAATGGAAATGGGACATTAGCTCAGGTGGTAGAGCACTTGACTTTTAATCAAGCTGTCCGGGGTTCGAGTCCCCGATGTCTCATAATAACGACCTTTTATAAGGTCGTTTTTTTAATAGGAAAAGCTAAGTAAAACTGAATTACAAGAAAAGTTTGTTAAATATGTATAGAAAGTTTAGTAATATAATTAAAGATAATGTAGGCATAAAAAAACACCTATTACTAGATATGATTATCCATATATGGTTTAATATATATAGTTAGGTTTTTCTATGTTAGGATATGAACATATTTGCTTTTTACTGTGGATAAAGCAAGTGTTTTTAACTACTAGTGTGCATAAAAGCATAGAATAGGAGGAAAATGTGCTTACAAAGAAAGTATTAAAGCTAAAGCAGTGGATTAGTGAAAGTGATAATATAGTTTTTTTTGGAGGGGCAGGGGTATCAACCGAAAGTGGAATACCTGATTTTCGTAGTGCTGATGGTTTGTACTACTTAAAATATGAATATCCTCCTGAAACTATTTTAAGCCATAGCTTTTTTATGAAAAACACCCGGGAGTTTTATAATTTTTATAAGGACAAAATGATTTATGATAATGTCAAACCAAATATAACCCACTTAAGACTGGCAGACCTAGAGGAGAAGGGAAGATTAAAGGCAGTAATTACCCAGAATATTGATGGACTTCATCAAGAGGCGGGAAGTAAAAATGTATTAGAACTTCATGGTTCTATACTTCGTAATTATTGTATGGACTGTAGTCAATTTTATTCTATAGCCTATATTCAGGAGGCAAAAGAAATACCAAGATGTAAATGCGGTGGCATCATAAAACCAGATGTTGTTCTCTATGAAGAGGCTTTGGATGACAATACAGTTACTAAGGCTATTCAATCCATAAGTAGTGCAGATGTATTGATAATTGGAGGAACATCACTAAGCGTATATCCTGCATCAGGGCTAATAAGATATTATAAGGGAAACAAAATGGTACTAATTAATAGGTCAGTGACTCCCTATGATGGTGAGGCAGATCTGCTTATACAAGCAGGACTAGGAGAGGTATTTAAAGATATATAAAACTTATTTATTTACAATATTATCTGTCTTTGTAGATAGTCATAGAGATTAAGTAGGTATATATTAGGAAGGATTATATTATGCGGAGAGATCAAAACGGTAGAATATATAGATTAACAGTAGGGGGACTATTACTTGCCATAGGAATTGTAATTCCAAGAATGTTTCATTTGTTTGCTACACCAGAGATAGGTAAAGTATTATTGCCTATGCATATTAGTGTATTTATTGCTGGTATTTATCTAGGTGCTTTTTATGGGGCCCTAATTGGTTTTGCAACACCATTAATTAATTCATTATTTGGATTGCCTATCTTTCCTTTTAATTTAATAATGGCCATAGAATTAGCAGCATACGGATTATTTGCTGGGTTATTTATGTATATACTACAAAAAATTATGGTGAAAAGAATTCGAAAGACTATAAGAATATATATAAGTTTAATTCTATCAATGGTATTTGGTAGAATAATATATGCTATAGTACTATTTATAATGCTGAAGGTTTTTGTTATGGATGTTCCAGGTCCTATCTCGGTAATTACATCTGCCATTACAGGGGTACCGGGAATTATAATACAGCTAATCTTAGTTCCTGCTATAGTCAGTATATTAAATTTCTCCCAGGAGAGATATTTAGGATAACTTGCTTATCTTGTTTTAGTAAGTAGGCAATATAAATAAAATTATATACGTTTTAAGTATGATTAGAACTTTAAATAGTTCAATGTAAGCATTACAATCAATAGTTGCTAACAGGCCTTTTTTGTTGTATATTAACTAATAGGTGTGTTACAATATTCACATTACGTTGAAAGGTAAATTAAATTTCTAAAGGAGGAAATATAATGAGTAACATAGATACAATGTCAGTAAACGCTATCAGGATTTTATCAGCAGATAGCGTACAAAAAGCTAATTCGGGTCATCCAGGACTCCCCCTTGGAGCAGCAGATATGGCTTATGAGTTATGGGCAAAGCATATGAATCATAATCCGGCAAATCCTAACTGGGCTAATAGGGATAGATTCGTACTATCTGGTGGTCATGGATCCATGCTTCTATATTCTTTATTACATTTATTTGGTTATGGTCTTACAATAGAGGACCTAAAACAGTTTAGACAGGACGGATCTTTAACACCTGGTCATCCTGAATATGGACATACTGTTGGTGTAGAAGCAACAACTGGCCCTCTGGGTGCAGGAATGGCAATGGCTGTAGGTATGGCTATGTCAGAAGCTCACCTTGCTTCTAAGTTTAATAAGGATGGATATCCTGTAGTTGATCACTATACTTATGTCCTTGGTGGAGACGGCTGTATGATGGAGGGAATCACTTCTGAAGCAATGTCACTGGCTGGAACCTTAGGATTAGGAAAACTAATTGTATTATATGATTCTAATAAAATATCTATCGAAGGTGATACAGATATTGCATTTACTGAGGATGTAAAGAAGAGATTTGAGGCATATGGCTTCCAAACACTTGTAGTTGAGAATGGCCATGACCTTGAAGAAATTGGTGCGGCTATTGAAGCTGCTAAGGCAGATCTAAGCAGGCCAACTATGATTACAATAAAAACTAAAATTGGTTATGGTAGTCCAAAAGAGGGTATGGCTAGTGCCCATGGAGAGCCTTTAGGAGTAGATAATATTAAGTCTTTAAGAGAACAATTAGGCTGGCCTAGTGAGACAGCGTTTGATGTTCCCCAAGAGATTTATGATAATTACAATGCGATTGCTAAGAAGAACGCTGAGGATGAACAGGAATGGAACCAGCTTTTTGACCGCTATAGCAAGGAATATCCTGAGATGAAAAAGTTATGGGATCAGTACCATAATAAGGATGCGGCAAAGGATTTGATTGATAATGAAGAGTTCTGGGCATTCGAAGATAAGGCTGATGCTACAAGAAATCTTTCTGGTCAAGTAATTAATAAGATAAAAGATCATTTACCTAATTTCATAGGTGGAAGTGCAGACCTATCACCTTCAACCAAGACATTAATGAAGGATGAAGGATCCTTTTCTAAAGACAATTATTCTGGACGAAATCTACATTTTGGTGTAAGGGAATTAGCTATGGCCGGAATAGGAAATGGAATGGCACTTCATGGAGGATTAAAAGCATACGTATCCACATTCTTTGTTTTTAGCGATTATTTAAAGCCTATGGCAAGGTTAGCAGCATTAATGAACTTACCTTTAACCTATGTGTTGACTCATGACAGTATTGGTGTTGGAGAAGACGGTCCTACTCATGAGCCAATTGAGCAGCTTGCAATGCTTCGTGCTATGCCTAATTTTACAGTATATCGTCCAGCAGATGCTACTGAATGTATTGCAGCTTGGTATTATGCTATAACTTCTTCTGAAACACCTACAGCTCTTGTTCTGTCTCGTCAGAACCTACCTCAACTTAAGGGTTCTTCTAAGGAAGCCTTAAAGGGTGCTTATATTATAGCTGATTCAGACAAGGAAACACCTGATGCAATAATTATTGGAACAGGTTCTGAGGTACAGCTTGGAGTTGCCGCTAAGGAAGAGCTTCTAAAGGAAGGTATTGATGTAAGAGTAGTAAGTATGCCTTCAATGGACGTATTCGAAAAGCAATCTGATGAATATAAGGAAAGTATTTTACCTAAGAATGTTAGAGCAAGAGTGGCAGTAGAAGCCCTATCTTATTTCGGATGGGATAGATATGTTGGTTTAGATGGAGCTATTGTAGCTATGGATAGCTTTGGAGCCTCTGCACCTGCTAATATTCTATTTGATAAATTTGGATTTACGGTTGACAATGTAGTAAAGGCTGTAAAAGGTGTATTATAAATAATAAAACAATAGTTAAGTATCTATAGATTTAGACAAGCATATGATAAATTATAAACGAAGGCCTAAAAGAAGGATTTGCAACCCCTGATTTTGGCCTTCGTTTACTTTTTTAATGGAATTCTAATACAGATGTATTGAAAAATCTCTGGTCAAAAGTTACAATAAGATATAGATTAATATATATTATTATTGCCCTTATAATCAATTGCTTTATTTGCTTTAATAAAGGCCAATAATAGTTTGTTTTAGAAAATATCACATTAATTGGAGCATATCTTCTATAAGAAATTAGGGAGGAAATCTAAGTGGCTAAGATTTTGATAATTGAAGATGAAGTAAAAATAGCAAGGTTTTTGGAACTGGAATTAAAGCATGAGGGCTATGAAGTAATTATTTCTGGTGAAGGCAGAGAAGGACTTTTCAAGGCCATAAATGAAAATGTTGACCTGGTTATATTAGATATTATGTTACCAGGGCTAAATGGTATTGAAGTATGCCGAAGAATCCGTATGGAATCACAAGTTCCCATTATAATGCTTACAGCTAAAGATGATGTTACGGATAAGGTGGCAGGTTTGGATACTGGTGCTGATGATTATATGACCAAGCCTTTTGCCATCGAAGAGCTGCTAGCTAGAATCAGAGTGGCACTTAATAGAAAGGCCAATCAAAAGGATACTAAATCTGACAAGCTTCAGATTGGAGATTTAAGGATCAATAGTGCAAGTCGAAGTGCCTATTATAAAGATGATGAGCTTACTCTCACTAAGAAGGAATACGAGCTTTTGGAATATATGGTCCGCAATAAAAATATTGTTCTAAGTAGGGAGCAGTTGCTAAACGATGTATGGGATTACGAATACTTTGGCGATACCAATGTAGTAGATGTCTATATAAGATATTTAAGACAGAAAATCGATGAAAAATACGGAGTACATATAATATCAACGGTCCGTGGAGTTGGATATATTATTAAAGATTGATAATATTGACTTACATTACCTTATTTGTGACTAGATAAAGAGTGGGTGGAGAAGGAGAAAAGATGAGCTGGGATGGTGTTTTAGAATTTATACGGAAGACATTAGTTAAGATCGTTCTCCCAATTCGTACAAAAAGAGAAAAGTTTTTAAGCAACTTTAGATTGTCTATTATGTTTAAAGTTTCTTTGGGATATCTGAAGCTTCTTATAACACACAGCCTAATACTTGGAGCTGGTATATTTTTAATATATATGTATACGGAAAAAGAAGATTATAGTAGGATGGCAGATGATATTATTGCTTCTATAATGGAGACAGAGGGTGGCTTATACATTAACCCATACTTTATGCAGGGTGTTTCCATGAAAATAGCACATAAAGATACTGGCAAAGAGGTATATAATGATATCGCATATCTTCCTACTTCGGACAAGGCTTTTTTCCATGGAATACATTTTGATAGAAAGAGTGATAAACACATACTGGTAGTAAATGAAGAGAGAGAATTTTCAGTAGGGGATGTTTTATATAATTCGACTTTTCAATATGATTTAACAGGAAGCTATCGTAGCTTTCTTTCCATGCTTTGGAAGCTAATTATTTTGTATGGCATAGTAGTGGTTATGATCTTTCGAAAGGGTAGAAAGAGTAATGAGGAAATTTTTGAACCCATCTCCATAATGTCAGCTACTGCTAACCGTTTAACAATCCAGGATCTTCAAAGCGCAAGACTTAATGTTTCTGGAACGCAAAACGAATTAAAAGATTTGGCTAATGTAATTAATGAGATGTTAGACAGAATAGAGATATCCTATGAGAGCCAGAAGCAATTTGTATCTGATGCCTCCCATGAGCTTAGAACTCCCATTGCTGTTATACAAGGATATGCTAATATGCTTGATCGTTGGGGATCAACTAATGAAGAAGTATTAGCAGAATCAATTGAGGCTATACAAAATGAATCCCGCGCTATGCAAGACCTTGTAGAGAAACTTCTATTTCTATCTAGGCATGATAAGAAGACCCTAAAGCTAAAAAAAGTACGATTTAATATGAGACCGATAGTTGAGGATATGGTTAAGGAAACTAAATTAATTTCTGACAATCGTATTATTAATAGTCCTATATTAGAGGACGTGGTTGTATATGGGGAGAAACAAGCGCTTAAGCAAGCAATTCGTATATTTATAGATAATGCCGTAAAATATTCAAATGATGGAGATGAAATTAATATAGAATGTAAGAATCAAAATGGGGAATGTGTTATTACAGTTCAAGATACTGGTATAGGTATGACTCGTGAGGATGTAGAACATATTTTTGAAAGATTTTATAGATCTGACAATGTAAGAGGTAAGAATATATGTGGACATGGCCTTGGATTGTCTCTTGCAAAACTAATAATTATGGGCCATACTGGTAGGATTAAAGTCCGGTCTCAGTTTACCAAGGGAACAACGTTTACTATAACAATACCAAATAGAAGATTTTAAAAACGGAGTCCGTATTCTGGACTCCGTTTTCTTCATTAAATATTTCTAAATTGTGCCATATACAAATCATAATATAAGCCTTTTTTGGCAAGGAGCTCATCAGACTTACCTTCCTCTAAGATTTTACCCTCATCAATTACAAATATCCTATCAGCACTACTGATAGTAGATAGTCTGTGGGCAATTACAAAAGAGGTTCGTCCTTTAAGTAATGTTTCTATGCCCTCTTGAACTAAAAGCTCAGTATGGGTGTCAATACTTGAAGTGGCTTCATCAAGAATTAATATTTTAGGCATGGATACCATGGTTCTAGCAAAGGCTAAAAGTTGTTTTTGACCAATTGAAAGGCCACCCCCCCTCTCACTTAGTTCGGTATTATAGCCTTTTTTAAGTTTCATGATAAAGTCATGGGCATTTACAGCCTTAGCGGCTGCTATGACCTCATCATCGGTAGCATCAAGCTTACCGTATCTAATATTATCCATTATTGTACCTGTAAACAAAAAGTTATCCTGAGTCATGATTCCCATTTGACTCCTCAAGCTTTCAATGGATACATCCTTTATATTGTGACCATCAATATATACATTTCCCTGCTGTACATCATAGAATCTACTTATTAGATTTACGATTGTTGTTTTACCAGCTCCAGTAGGTCCTACTAAGGCTATGGTTTCACCAGGCTTGACTTTAAAGCTAACATCATTTAAGACCAGTGTGTCCTTATCATAGGCAAAAGAAACATGGTCAAAGATAATTTCGCCATTTATAACAGGCATTTCTTTAACATGAGCAGCGTCCTTTACTTCAGGTTTAGTATCTAAGATATCAAAAATTCTCTCTGCGCCAGATATGTTAGTAATTAGTTTATTATAAAAATTACTTAGATTCATAATAGGCCGCCAGAACATTCCTATAAACATACCAAATGATATCAGGGTACCTACATTATCTATTCCTACATTCATAACCTTGACAGCCACATAGTACATGGCTATAGTTCCGAGTCCCCAGCTAATATCTACCACAGAGAAGAAGGCATCGTTTATCAATACTGCACTCATAAATGAACCTCTGTGTTCAGCAAGTAAATCATCGAAATCCTCTTCAGTTTCTTTCTCTGCAGTGTAGCTTTGAATAATACGCATTCCAGAAAGATCTTCATGGATAAATGCGTTAAGATTAGAGCTTTTTTTCCTATGGATACGCCATCTTATATGTGACCTTGTTTCTATAAACCATAGGCCACCAAGCATTAATGGAAGGCTGATTAAGGAAGCTAATGCTAGCCTCCAGTTTTTTATTAGCATTATAATAACAACAGCACTTATTGTAACAAAGTCTGGTATAAGAGTAGTAACGCTATCGGAAAGAACGTCTTTTAGTGAATTAACATCACCAATGATTCGTGCAAGTATTTTTCCCGTTGGCCTGCTGTCAAAAAAGCTAAAGCTAAGGCTTTGAATATGGGAGTATAGGTTTTGACGTATTCTTAGTAGGACGTTATTTGATAGTTTTGCCATCAGATACATTCTTAGCTTTATCAGGATGATAAATATAAGGTTTAATCCTAAGCCTAGCCCCATTATTTGTAGCAAACTATTTATATCCCTATTAGCAATATGAACGTCTATTGCTCGTTCAATTAAGAGTGGATTTATTATAGAAATTGCAACCGTTATCAGCATAATAAGTATAACAAAGGTAATGGTTATTTTATATGTTAATAGATAACGAAATAGGCGAAGCATTGTAGTTTTTTTATCGACTGAGCTCATATGCTCGTCTTCTCTTATTGCATTAATTGACATATAGTAAGTCCTTTCCTTCTGATAATTTATATTCCCCATACTGGGCTTGATAAGTTTGATAATAATATCCCTTTTCCTTTAGTAGGGTCTCATGAGTTCCTCTTTCGGTAATCCTTCCATCCTCAAGAATGATTATCTCATCAGCATTTCTTACAGCCGATATCCTATGGGCAATAATAATCTTTGTAGCATCAATCTGAGACAGGGACTTTTGAATCATATGCTCTGTCTCCATGTCAAGCGCAGATGTAGAATCATCCAGGACTAGGATAGGAGTCTTCTTTGAAAGAGCTCTTGCAATGCTTATTCTTTGCTTTTGACCACCTGATAAACCTACGCCACGCTCACCAATTATAGTTTCATAGCCATTCTCCATCTTATCAATAAACTCGCTTGCCTGAGAATAGGACGCTGCTTCAATAATTTCATTCTTATTTACTTTTGTCCTTTTTCCTAACTTAACATTTTCACTAATGGTATCTGAGAAAAGAAAGACATCCTGCATAACGATGGAAACGCTACTTCTTAACTGGTTTAAGCTTAGATTTTTTATATTAACATCATCTAGCTTAATTTCACCTTCTGATATATCATAAAAACGTTGTAAAATATTAATAATTGAACTTTTACCTGTACCGGTGGCGCCCATAATACCAATAGTCTTGCCAGCCTCAAGCTTAAAACTTATATTAGATAAAATTTCTTTATCATTAATTGATAAGGATACATTATCAAATTCTATCGCTCCATTAACCTTATCAAGAATGATAGGATTGTCATTTTCAATTATTTCAGGCTTCTGGGCAAAGATCTTCTTGATTCTTTTATAAGAGGCGAAGGCGGCTGCCAGGTCATTTGAGAGCCAGCCAAGCATTTCCATAGGCCATACGATATTCATGGAATACTCGGCAAAAGCTCCTAAGGTTCCAAGGCTTATTTCATCCTTTATAACCATACGGCCTCCAAAAAATATCACTACCATAGGAAGCAACTTTGTTATAAGCTGGAAATAAGGATAAAGCTTTATAAAAACTTTGGATTGCTTCATATTTAGCTCATAATATCGCTTATTATGAGATAGAAACTTTTTTATTTCATGCTTTTCCCTAGCAAAGGACTTTACTGTACGGACACCAGATAGGTTTTCTTGCGCTACGGTATTTAACTTGGCATTTTGTTCACTAATCTGTTCATAAATTTTGCCAAGTTTACGCTCCATTATTATGGCAAGGCCAGCCACTATAGGAAGTACTATTGTTGGAATAATTGACAGACTAGGACTCAAGCGATACATAAAAAACAAAGCAATACCAGTATGTATGATAATCTCAAAGATTAGCATGCTGACATAACCGGTGGCAGCCCAGATTCTATCTACATCATCCTTAACTCTGGACATTAGTTCTCCTGTATTATTTTTATCAAAAAAACTAATTGATAAGCCCTGTATATGATTAAATAATCTCTTTCTTAGTTTTGCTCCTATTTTGGAGCTTACAGTATCAAAAATCAGTTCCTTAAGATATGCAAATATTGCTCTACCAAATCCAATAAATAAAATCATAAGTAATAAAGATGGAAGTAGGTCTACTTCTCCATCAACTATGACTTGATCTATAATACGCTTTGTTATCTGTGGTGAAACCATATCCATGATAACTGCGATAATGGTGCAAAGTAATGCAAAGGCATATGCATACCAATATTTTTTTAAGTAATAAGATAATTTGTTCATTTCTCCTCCAGTTTCTGCATTTCTAAATAATGCGTTCGATAACCTTATATATTAGTATTAGCAATCATTGAATATTAATTAACAAAAAAATAAGCCGTGGTAGAAATACCACGACAAGATAATAAAAATCAGGTTATATTAGTCCTTTTCTAATGGCGGCAGGATAGAATAGGACAAATTATAAACGAACGCGATTTTTACAGTACCGTGAGGTATTTCCACATAAAGAGTTAAATATTCCATAATTAATGCCATGGTTATCGAATTTGAATTTCATATGTTTTACCTCACTTTCTGTAATAGTCTGAAAATATTATATATGTAGTTTTTGTAAATGTCAACAAAAATACAAAAATTATATACAAAAATGAATATTGGCATATTCTTAAGTTTTGATTAAAATTCTATAACTTCAAGGTTTGTTCATATTTATCTGTTATAATGTACATGTTTGAGACAATATATGAGAAAATTTTGTATGAAATTAATATAATAAGTAAAGGTTGTGATAGTATGGAACTACCTATCTTACATAATGACGCAGAGGAGTGGAGCCGAGCATTTATGCTCTATGACGCAGCATTAAAGCAGATAAATACAAAGCTAGAAATACTCAACAATGAATTTAAACTTGCACATCAGTATAACCCGATTGAGCACATTACATCCAGACTTAAGACCCCACAAAGTATAGCTAAAAAGCTATTAAGACAAGGCAGAGAGTTAACTGTAGAAAATGTAATAGACCATATTAATGATGTGGCTGGTATAAGGATAATTTGCTCATTTACATCAGATATCTATAGAATTGCAGATTTACTATCTACTCAAAATGATATTCAGGTTTTAAAGGTAAAAGATTATATCGCAAATCCAAAACCTAATGGATATACCAGCTATCATATGATTGTATCAACACCGATATTTCTTTCAGAGAATACCATTGATACTAAGGTGGAGATACAGATTAGAACAATAGCCATGGACTTCTGGGCAAGCCTAGAACATAAAATATATTATAAGTTTGAGGGAAAGGCACCTGATTATATTCAGAGGGAGTTAAAAGAATGCTCTGAGCTAGTATCATACCTTGATCATAAGATGCTATCAATTAATGAAAAGATAAAGGATCTTAATTCAGGGCAGGACGCAACCATTACAGCAAAGATAAGAGCATCTACTATAAATAAAGATAGTGATATCTATACAAGTATTAATACAGAAACAGAAGCGGAGGCTATTGTAGATGAAAGTGTAGATAGGAATCCTGATAAAGAGGACCAGAAGAATGACAAATGGTCAAATAGAAAGTCCGGTAAAAACCGTATGTTTTTTGGCTTTGGAGCTCATTGATTATAAGTATATATAAGAGGTTATTGGTATTTATATTATGTATGTGTAAATACCAATAACCTCTTTTTCATTATAACTTAAAATTTTTTAACAAAGCTCCAAGGTTTGTGGTTGCTTCTTCACCTGACTGATAGGAAGAAGGACCATCTTCAATATCAGTAACCACCTCTTGGTTTTCACTAACAGCCTTCATACTTAGGCTGATTTTACCATCCCTTATATCGGTTATCATTACTGTTACAGTCTCCCCCTCTTTAATAACTTCATTTGGGGATTTAATTCTTTTTTGGCTGATTTGTGATATGTGAACTAGGCCTGATAGACCCTCACCGATATTTACAAAGGCACCATAGGGCATTATTTTTTCAACAGTTCCTGTAGTTACACTACCACGGGTAAGCTTTGATATTATACTTGCTCTTTCTTTATCAGCTAGCTCTATTTCAACTTCCTTTCCAGATAAGACCAGCTTATTATCTTCCTCAGAAGCTGTTATAATTCTAGCCTCTATCTCTTTACCCACCCAGCTTTCTAAATCCTCTACATATGCTATGGATAACTGGGAGGCAGGAATAAAGGCCCTAATTCCATAAAGGTATGCAATAACTCCGCCGTTTACAGTTTGTGAGATTTTAACCTTCACATTTGTTTTGGATTCTAAATCTTCTGTAATCTTCTCCCAGGCTAGGATATCATCTGCTCGCTTCTTCGAAAGAAGAATGTTGCCATGCCCATTGTCAGTACTTATGACTACGCCTGATATCTCTTCACCTAGGGTCACATCAGTATTAATAGAGAAATTAGGGTCATTACTTAATTCCTCAAGTATTATGATAGCCTCTGTATAATAGCCAAGATCCAATGTAAGTTCGGTATCAGATATGCCGATTACAGTACCCTTTAATAAGTCTCCAGGAGAAACCCTTTTAAAGGACTTGTCAATCTCGTCCTTAAAATCATCCATGGATGGGATGATTTCAGCTTGGGGCTGAGGGGCGTTTTCTTGTGAATTACTTAATAAATCTTTTTCTTCTTGTGTATTGGTTAGTTTTTCTGTACTCATGACTGATTATTAGGGAAAATGAAAAATTCCCATAACCTCCTTTTGCTTTATTTTAGCTTATATATATTCTGCATTATGCAGATAAGTTTAATTTTACTTCTTTCTAGAATAAAGATAAGCACGGCCTTTCTTTCCGATTCTTTCTATGCTTTCGACATAATTTAAGATATGGACAGCTATAGTTGAGGCTCTAGTTGAAAGTCCAGACGCCTTTTTATAATCCTTTGAAGTAAATTCCTCATCAAGAGATTCTGGAATAAGTAAATTATAATCCCTTGAATTTTCTATATATAGCTCTTGTATGATATCCGTAGGAATTCGGTCACAACGGGTAGATCCCTTCTTTTTGTCTTGGCTCCAACCATCTAGAAATCGGTATTCTTCCATATTAAGCATAACTATTTTAATTCTAAGATTAGGTATGGTTAGTAGGCTTTTAATCTTATATAGTTCTGGAAAAATCATATAGGGACTACCCCTTTTTGGAGATTTTCTTGGTTGGCTTATCTCTCCTGTTTGAGGATTTATCCATCGAAGCCACTTAATATAAGGAATAGGATAAACTATGGTTACAGGATGAATATTTAAAAACACAGGAAGCTTTTTTCTTAATCGGTCAAAGCTTTGTGTCTGTATCTCGATTATTTCATGGCCATTATATATATCTGCTACATAATCCTCTATCTTGATTTCATGATAGAGGTCATTTGTTTCATAATAGTTTTTAAGGACGGCATGAACGGTTTTTTCGCTCAGTGTTCCAATACCCATTGAGACCTGTTCTTGTCCAATAATATTATCACATACCTTATGAAATAATTGCTTATCCATATATAATGCCCTCCCATGTATAAGAATACATTATAAGTCCCCTATTAATCAAGGATAAAATAAACAGATTGAAGATTAAAGTACTTGTAATCTATCTGTAAAAGACTTGAGTGATGTAGGACTTGTAAACACTGTCTTCCGAATATGTAAACCCAACTCCTAAGTTATTATAGTCTTTGTTTAGTATATTTTCTCTATGATCTAATGAATTAAACCAAGCATGACTAGATATGATTGCAGTTCCATATCCTGCAATTATATTTTCTCCTATGGATTGATAATAGATACCTTCCTCTTTAAGCCTATCCCCGGGGTTTTTATTATATAAATCATAATGATTAAAATATTTATTATTAGCCATATCTTTAGAGTGCTTTCTGGCAGCCTTACTAGCCGTTGATGACCAGGATAAAATAGGCAAGCCATTTCTTTTTCTAATAGAATTGGTTAGATCATAGACCATAAGTTCTACATCTTTCAAAAGGTCATTAGTAAATTTATTTTCTTGAAAATCATTAAGTAAAAGAAATATACCTGTTACCTTTTGTGTCTCCATTTCATCCATAAAAACATATAGGGTATATGTATCCGACGGGTGAGTAAGAATATAGCTCATTTTATAGTCTGTAGCTAAGGATTGATTTACATCATCTAGACTGCAGTCGGAAGTAATTCCAAGATAATTAAAGTCAATAGAGTCAGTGTAGAAACCGACAACCTTATTATCATTTATTGCAACATATAAAAGTTTACTATAATCATTGTTATATACATAATAATCAAAATCTAATTCACTTTTATATAAGCGATTAGGATTACCAAGCTTATTTAAAATACTCTCTTCACTTTCTCCAAGGGATATCCATGTGCCATGGACACTTATTGACTCATCCTTATGCAAAGGGATAGGGTTTGTTAATGAAGACTTATCTATATTATCAGAATTCTCATATTTAATATCATTATCAGTTTTAATTGGATTAATTACTGAATGTATAGAAGAGGGACCTTGGTCCTTATTAGGTGAAACATACTTGTTTTTGCAACCATATGCTCCAATACTAAACAATATAATACTTAAGAAAAGGGCATATCGGAAGGAAAATACTTTTCCCATGATATACTCCTTTCAAGCAAAGCCTATGTACTTTGCTATTTATATATTTTAGCATAAATATATAAACAGGTGAATGTTATATTGTGGGAACATATTAGGCTATAAAAAATTCATACATTGTGGGAAAAAAAGTATATATTTAATGTGTTGTTATTGAAAAGTTTTATCTTATGGGATATTATTAGTACATAAAATATATTATTTGAGGAGAAAAGAAAATGAAGATTTTAGTTACTGGTGGTGCGGGATATATAGCTAGCCATACGAACTTGGAGTTATTAAATGCAGGTTACGAGGTTGTGGCTATTGACAATCTAAGTAATTCCTGTAAGGAGTCTATAAGACGAGTGGAAAAGATTACAGGAAAGGAAATCAGCTTTTATGAAAATGATATTAGAGATAAAGAGGCCTTAATTAATATATTTAATAAGGAGAATATAGATGGGGTTATACATTTTGCTGGCCTAAAGGCAGTGGGAGAATCATGTAGGATACCCTTGGAGTATTATAATAATAATATATCAGGGACAATTAATTTACTGGAGGTTATGGACAGGTTTGATGTAAAAAACTTGGTGTTTTCTTCATCAGCAACAGTATATGGGGATCCTAAGACTGTACCAATTACTGAAGATTTTCCTCTGTCCGTTACTAATCCTTATGGAAGAACAAAGCTAATGATAGAGGATATCCTTAGAGACCTATATTCTGCAGATCCTGAATGGAATATAGCTATTCTACGATATTTTAACCCAATAGGTGCTCATGAAAGTGGAGAAATTGGAGAGGATCCTAATGGTATTCCTAACAATTTGCTTCCTTATATCGCTAAGGTGGCCTCCGGTATACTTGATAAAATAAATATTTTTGGAGGTGATTATGACACCCATGATGGAACTGGAGTAAGGGATTTTATACATGTAGTAGACTTATCATTAGGCCATATAAAAGCTATCGAAAAACTTGGGGACAAACCAGGTCTAGTTACTTATAATCTAGGGACAGGTCAGGGACACAGTGTCATGGATATAATTAACAACTATGAAAAGGCTTGTAATAAAAAGCTTCCCTATGTGATTACAGATAGAAGGCCTGGGGATATTGCAGTATCATTTGCAGATCCATCTAAGGCATATAATGAATTAGGTTGGAAGGCTAAGAGAGGTATTGAAGAAATGTGTAGGGATTCATATAATTGGCAGAGCAAGAATCCTAATGGTTATAGATAAATCTTTTATGTAATATGCTAGGTTTAACCGCGTAAAACCAAATAAGTATTGACATTTTGACTAAATTTTGTTACTATTAAAGAGGTTAGTACAGGAGAAGGTATAAACCAGAGGAGCGAGCTGGGGGAGCGAGAGGGTAGAAATATAAATGAATAAGATTGGCTGAAACGTGCGTCCGTAGGGGGGCACCTTTTTGGCCAATCTTATTCATTTATAAAGAAAGGCTGTGCAAAGACCAAGTACATTGGGGTTAGCACAGCCTAATATAATTAACCAGCATATGTATATTGAATATAGGCTATCAATCAAGGTACCAGGAACCAAGTACTTTTTCGGCAGTACTTACGGCTTCCTCGTAAGAAAAAGAACCATTCTTAGCTATATCTGAAACTCCATGCCTATCTCCCATATTAGATGAATATTCCGATAGTTTATATATACCATAATTATAATCTCTTGGTCCATGTTCATAATGAGTTATAATCGGAGTAATAGCTGCGTCACTTATATAAGTTCCAGTGTCATCCTTGATTATATCTATATGAGCAATCCCCCCTAGCATACGAGCGGCTTCCTTTTGATAAGATAAGAAGTTACCCAATGAATAGAAAACCAGCATGGTATGGTCTGAATCTGAAGTTATCCATTCCACAGGTTGAATCACATGGGGATGGGCCCCTATAACTAGGTCTACACCCAGATCATAATAAAATGCCACCAGTTCTTTCTGAGAATTAGTAGGCTCATAGACATATTCACTACCCCAATGAGGAAAAACGATTATAAAATCCGCTACTTCATGGGCTTTTTTTATGTCTATAGCCATCTGTTCCTTATCTAGCATATTGACCAAATAAGGCATGTCAGATGGTATCTTATAACCATTTAGGCCATATGTATAATTTAGCATAGCAACTTTTATACCATTCTTTTCGATGATGGGGACCTTGTTACGGTCCTCCTTACTTTCATTAATACCTAAAACTGTAACCTCTGGGTACTGGCTCCAATGTTCAAATGTGTTTCTAACAGCTTTATATCCCTTATCTAGGGTATGGTTAGTTGCGTGAAGAATTACATCAAAGCCTGCCTCTACCAATGCATCTCCAATTTCTGTTGGGGAGTTAAATGCAGGATAACCAGAATAGGTTAAAGTGCTTCCTCCCAAGATTGTCTCTTGATTAACTATGGCAATATCTGCGGCCATTATTTCATCTTTAATCTCGTCATATAAATGATCATAATTGTAAGTACCATCCTCCCTCTTGCCACTTTCAACTACTTCAATATGGATTAAATTATCACCTGTAGCTAAAAGAGATAAGCTGCTAAAGTTATCTGAGTTACTGGCCTGGCTTGGTATGTCTAAGTCAAAGTCTGACCAACGCATCAAGGAGCCTTCATAAAAGGTCCAGGAAGGAGTTATTATGGGATATTCAAGGTCTTTCTCATAATACCAAGGATCCTCAGGATTAAGGGGGTTAGTTAGAATATGAAAATCTTGGGCCGGCATATAGCCCTGTGCCAACAGATAGCAACTATTACCATCTTCATCACAGGCCATATCTACAATTAATATACAGTGGCCAGGGCTTCCTCCCTGAAGAAGAATATCACCGGGAAGTAAACTATCTAAGCCTATAGGATTACTTTCAGTGGAAAGAGAAAGGGTACCTGCGTAAGCAAAGACCATATCTATATATTTTCTAAAGTTCTCATATGAATCATCATATGAAGCAGTTTTTGTCCAGCTAACATTGTTACCGTCTACCTTAATACGGTTACCATCTCGCCACTTGCTATATTCCATATAAAAGCCATTTGTCAAATGAAAAGCTATCTTATCATATTCTCCAATAGACCAATAATATTCTCCATAGATACGGATGACAGAATCAGCGCATTGTTGTAAATCTCTATCGCTTAAATCTATATCGAACACGGCAACATGATTATCCTGTTCGCTTATGGGCGACTTATTGTAAGCTAAAACCTTACTTCCATCTGCTTTTAAAGGTAAAGACCTTAAAAAGCCTGTTAGCTCTTCTTTTGAAGAGGGAACACGGGTATAGCCTTCTGGAGCCAATATTCTTGTGTCTAATGTATTACCCTCTGGATTGATGTAGTTAGGGACCTGCGGACTTAATATTATGCCAGAGTCTATAGATTCTGGGTCAGGGTCAGAGGTATTCTTATCTTGGTCAGAATCGTTTGATAGTAAAGGTTGATTTTCTTGGTTTTGATTGATCTTTGAAAGGTCATCAGTAGTATTATTATTTTGCTTTGTGCAAGCAGTTAGCAAGGTAAATACACAAAAAACAATGATAAATCCAATGGATAAAAATTTATTTTTTAAATTCATAAGGACACTCCTCCAAAAGATATACTAAATACTCTTATTTCTTCTTGAAAGTATAGCATATATAAAGTTACATTGCATTAAAAAAGGAACAACTTGTAAGAAAAGAAAAGTACTTTTATTTGACAAAAGTTAAGCCCCATGCTATACTTTTATTTAAATATTAGGTAAAAGGCTATGAAAAGAAGAGTAGTCAGTGGAGCAATCAACAGAGAACCCTGGTAGCTGAGAAGGGGAGATATGTATAAGCTGATGAAGATGGTCTTGGAGCAGCACACCGAGGAAGTAATTCATTCTTAGGCTGTGACGGCGGCATCCGTTATCATGCTAAACTGTAATTGCAGTGGCTAAGGCCTATGATCGCAAGACATAGGTGAATTAAAGTGGTACCACGGGAGTTTCTCTCGTCTTTAAATGTTGAAGACGGGAGTTTTTTTATTGTTAGAAATTAATCCAAAGCGATAAACTATTATAAGTACTATATTAATAAAGAATATTATTATATTTTAATATATGATTTGTTAATAAAGAATGAAAGGAAGTAATGTCATGAGTAAGAAGCCGTATTATATTACAACTGCTATAGCTTATACATCAGGAAAGCCCCATATTGGCAATACCTATGAGATAGTTTTGGCGGATAGTATTGCTAGGTTCAAGAGATGGGAAGGCTATGATGTGTTTTTTCAGACTGGAACAGATGAGCATGGGCAGAAAATTGAAATTTCAGCCAAGGAGGCTGGTTTAAGTCCTAAGGAGTATGTGGATGGGATAGCAAAGATTATTAAGGATAACTGGGATTTGATGAACACATCCTATGATAATTTTATTCGTACAACTGACCCTAGTCATGAGAAGCAGGTTCAAAAGATATTTAAAAAGCTATATGAAAAGGGAGATATATATAAGGGATTTTATGAAGGAATGTACTGTACTCCATGTGAATCTTTCTTTACTAAGTCTCAGCTTAAGGAAGGAAAATGTCCTGATTGTGGTAGAGATGTAGTGCAGGCTAAGGAGGATGCTTACTTTTTAAAACTTAGTAAGTATGCAGACCGTTTAATTACTCATATCAAGGAGAACCCTGATTTTATTCAACCTGAATCTAGGAAAAATGAGATGATGAACAACTTCCTTATACCAGGCTTGCAGGATCTTTGTGTATCTAGAACATCATTTAAATGGGGTATTCCTGTAGACTTTGATGATAAGCATGTAGTCTATGTATGGCTTGACGCTCTAAGTAACTATATTACAGGTATTGGCTATGATGCAGATGGCAAAAGCAGTGACCAGTTCAATAAATACTGGCCATGTGACCTTCACCTAATAGGTAAGGATATATTAAGATTCCATACAATCTATTGGCCAATTATTCTTATGGCACTAGATGTTCCTCTACCAAAGCAGATATTTGGTCATCCTTGGCTCCTACAGGGAAGTGCCGGGGATAAGATGAGTAAATCAAGAGGAAACGTCCTGTATGCTGATGATTTGGTAGACCTATTTGGGGTAGATGCTGTAAGATATTTTGTACTTCATGAGATGCCTTATGATAACGATGGAGTTATTAGCTGGGAGCTTTTAGTTGAAAGGATTAATTCAGAACTAGCTAATACACTTGGTAATCTAGTTAATCGTACCATCTCCATGTCCAATAAATACTTTGATGGAATTGTAAATGATCCTAAGGTTGATGAGCCTATTGATAATGAACTAAAGTTCTTAGTAACTGCTACTGTAGATAAGGTTATTGCAAAGATGGAGAAGCTTAGGGTGGCAGATGCAATAAGTGAAATCTTTGTCTTATTTAAGCGATGTAATAAGTATATTGACGAGACAATGCCATGGATATTAGCAAAGAATGAGGATAAGTTGCCTCGTCTTGAAACAGTTTTATATAATCTAGTAGAAAGTATATGCATCGGTGCAAGTCTATTAAAACCCTTTATGCCTGAGACAGCTGATAAGATTCTTACACAACTTTCTGCAAAGGAAAGAACAGTCGAGGAAACAAGAAAATTTGGCTTATATCCATCTGGAACTAAGCTAACTGAGAAGCCAGAGATATTATTTGCAAGGCTTGATATCAAAGAGGTTTTAGAAAAGGTGGAGTCCTCTAAGGGAGCAGATGAGCAAGCTGATAAGTCGGGACAAAATGCTAGTCAAGATAAGAATATTGAGATATCAGATGCTATTGATATAGAAGCAAAGCCAGAAATCACTTTTGATGATTTTTCTAAGCTTCAATTTCAAATAGGTGAGATAATTGCTTGCGAAGAGGTTAAAAAGTCCAAGAAACTCCTATGCTCACAGGTTAAGATTGGTTCACAGGTAAAGCAGATAGTGTCGGGGATTAAAGGTCACTATACTCCTGAGGAGATGGTAGGGAAGAAGGTTATGGTAGTGGTAAACCTAAAGCCTGCTACTCTTGCAGGGCTTTTATCAGAGGGAATGCTTCTATGTGCAGAGGATGCAGATGGTAAATTGGCATTAATGGTTGCAGATAGACCTATGCCTTCAGGAGCAGAGATTAGCTAGATAAGTACTATAAGTGTCAAGGCCTGATAGGCTAGTAAACACTAAGATAGTTGTTTTCAAATGAATTTAATTTAGTAAGGGGCAGCTTGATAAGAACTTGGAATACCAATTCCTAGATATTAATAAGTAATTAGGAATATTAGGTATAGCCTTGTTAATATTAAGCTGCCCCTTGTATATTATTAAGTTCTATTATAATAACACTTAATTTGAATCATTACTTAGCCAGACTTCCATATGGTCTTCGATTAGGCTAAATTGTGCAGGACCAATCTCTAATAGAAATTGGTGAAAGTCTTTAAGATTAAAGTCATCGCCCAGAGTAGATTCTGCCATGCTTCTTAATGCCATAATTTCCAGGTAGCCTACTGCATATGGAAGATAGACTGCAGGCTCTTCAAGAAGAACATTGTATATTTCCATTGATATATCATCATCACCAGCAAATTGATTAATGTAGTTAAGGGCTCTTTCTTTAGTCCAGCCTTCATAGTGGATTCCGATATCTGCCCTAGCATACATTAATAAAACCAAAGAATTATTTATTTCAAATAAAGAAGCTAATCCTTCATCAATGCCTGAATAATTGTATGAGTAATACTCTACATAAGTGGCCCATCCCTCATCATAGCCAATAAAGTTTAGGATGTTTCTAATAGGAGCTGGCTCCAGGCTTCTAAAATATACATTTTGATAGAGATGACCAGGATATCCCTCATGAGCAACAGTTGTATAGATTGTGGATAAGGTTTCGTAATTATTTCCATTGATATAAATGTTGTTATCCATATAATTATCTATAGCCGGGATCAAATACATGGCAGGACTTAGGTATTCTGACAAGGATTCATGTACGTACTTAATTTCACAGTTAACATCTATTGGCTCAGGGAAATCATTAAGGATATTAGTTTTCAGGTCATCTAGTATAGCATCAGGGTCTGTTAGAGGGAAGGATGAAAAGGCCTCGAATTCTTTCAAAATTGAAGGATCAGAAAGGGTAAGCTTTGTAATATCAAGAATCCCATCTCCTACAGCTTTATCAATCATATCAATAATTTCATCTATGGTTCTTTTTGATCCTGTCTTCATTTTAGCAAGACACTCATAATAGGCCTGGCCTTCAGGATAATAATATAAGCCTGCTTCATTTGTACCAGTCCCTTTAAGTTCCTTAAGAACTTCTATCAATAACTCATAGGAGGGAATAATATATTCAAGAACCCTCTGACGATTTGTATATTTAAATTCTTCAGACTCTTCTTTTGAAAGACCATTAAAGTTGTCGATTTTCTCGTCAAAGTATTCTATTAAGAAATTATTCTCAGGGTTTTCGATAAAAGCCTCACATTGTTCAATAATCCGATCAGCCACTGCATCTGTCATAAATAGACCTTGTTCGGATTTTTCTCTTTCAAATTGGGCTATATCTTCAAAATAATCTTTGACACATGGAAGAAGGTCTAGGTATTTTTCAATATCGTCCTTATCGTAAAAATTGAATTCAGCAAGTAGTATGGGTAGCTGGGCCTGTAAGCCAGTAGTAGGTCCAAGACTTTCTAAATAGTAAAGATAATTACCAAGCTCTAATTCTAGCTCAAGTGAATGCTCTACCACGTCATAGGTAATCTGTTGCTCAGGACTTAGCTTACTGTATTTAAAACCTTGCAATTTTTTCAGGTGTTTTTTTGAGGCTTCTATCTCCTCCTTCATTTTACTAATACTATACTCCCCAAGGGTGGTTTCAGTATGTACTATTCCATAATCCTCTGGTTGGGCTAAGGAATAGTTTAAGGATATGGTATCTGACTGTACCTTTTCAACAAAGAGTTGGTTGATAAAAGTATCGAAATCAGCCTGCTGAGACTGGGGCGATGAATTTTCGCATCCAGTACTTAGTAGAATAATTAAGGTAATCAGACCTGTTATTATATATAGCTTTAATCTTTTTTTATACATTGCTACCTCCATGTTAGTAAGAAAATTTGTGCTATTGTAAGTTTATTCATAATAAGATGTCATAAGAAGTATAAAAGAAAACAATATGCTTATTTATTAAGGGAGTATAAGCTTTCTCTTAAGTTTTATCCATTCAGAGCCGAAATATAAATTAAGATATAAAATAATTATATCAAAGAATGCAAGAAAATAGATTAAGATTAAATTAAAATTTTTGGAAGGATTTGACGCATAAATGAGACCTATAACTATAGACAAAGGAGTAGATTTAATAATAGATATATTGCGGCAATCCCAAGCAATTAGGACAAGCCTGCAAGAAAATGAAGGCAATGATACTCTTGATATAAGGGAAAATGAAGATTCATTATTTTCTTATAATTCAAGGGTTTCTTTAGTACGGTCAGATACAGACGGCCAACTTATCTTATCTCGAAGGGGACAAGATATTAACGGACAAAAAAGAGAAAAGTCCTATCAGGAGGCAAAGGATTTAATAGAAAGTATTTTGAACAGGATGACAGCTCAAGACTACAAAAGCTTATCAGATGAGGGCTTTCAAGTCGAAGAATTGACTGTTAAATCTCTTGCTGCCAATCTTCAATTAATTAAGGATTATCAGCTAAGCATCGAAACTAATAATATATATGGCATGGGAGAAAACTACAAAGAAGATATATTTATAGATGGGGAATTATTAGATCTAACAGAAGAGAAAATTATTAAGAGGCTAGAGAAAGAGAATCTTCCATTTACTAAGGAGACTATAGAAGAGATTAAGGGGGCTTTGAAATTAAGCGAAGGTATTCCCCATATGAGGAAAAAGGACATATTATATATGTTACAAATAAAGCTTCCACCTACTATAGAAAACATTTATAAAGCCAGATATAGTAGTAGGGATAGGGAGACAGTAAAAAGGCTGTCTGATGGGGAGTGGAATGAGATGGTTGCCCAAGTAAATGAAATTGTTAATGCTGCTGGGGTAAAAGCTGGGACAGACATTCTTAAGAATTCAAGAGACCTGATTGAGAACAATATTCCACTTACTACGGATAATATTAAGAAAATGATAGATCTTGGGCAGTTGGCAGACAAGTATGATAAAAATAAAATTTTTGACACAATACTTAAGGGGATGAAGGAGGGACTAGGTCCAGAGGAGGTTCCCTTAATTCAAGATAATGAGAATGGTCCTATAAGCTTGGTTGAGAATATTAATAGGATAAGTGACCATGATATTGTTAATACAGTAGTGGCCAATAAGGATATTACTATTTATAATCTTGTAAAGACTAGGATAAGTTCCAAAGAAAAAATCCAGGATGAAGATTTTATAGATGAGGAGCAAGCCTTAGAGGACTTGACAGGTGAGCAAAGGGTAAAAGCTACTACAGCAAAGAGGCAATTAGAGGAGATTCGTTTGAAGATGACCCTAGAGGCTGCCCGTGGACTAGAAAAGAAGGGCTTTAAGATAGAGACAGAGACATTGGAAAGGGTTGTTGATAGGCTAAGACAAGAGGAAGAAATTTATTATAAGGAATTGTATAATCAGGCAGGAGTAGAAGCAGATGAGGATATGGTTCAGACTTTAAGGGACACATCCCAAGGGATAAACGAGTTAAAATCCATGCCGATTAAGGTCTTAGGTCTAACCCTAAAAGAGGCAAGAAGTCAGACGATTTCAAGCTTACTCCATGTAGCTAGGAGTATTGAAAAAGAGGCAAAGGGTGCTATGGAGGTTTATGAAGCACTTCTTACAAGGCCTAAAGCAGAGTATGGTGATAGTATTAGGAAGGCATTTGCTAATATGGACTCTCTAATTGAGGAGATGGGTATTGAAAAGACAGAATATAACCAAAGGGCTATAAGGATTTTAGCCTATAATCAAATGGACATAAACATGGAGAATATAGAAGAGGTTAAGGCTTATGATCTTAAAGTAACCTATCTTATAGAGAATCTTAATCCAAGTATTGCAATCCAGCTTATAAAAACCGGACTTAATCCAATGAAAATGCCTATAGACGATTTAAACAGGCTTATAAATGGTTTAAAGGACCAGGGTTATTCCTCATTGGAGAAATACAGTACATATCTTCATAGACTTGATAAGGAAGGTAATATATCAGAGTCTGAGAGAAAGGCTTATATAGGTATCTATAGATTATTATATCAGATAAAAAAATCCGATGGAGCGGCTCTAGGTGCTCTTATAAAATCTAAGCAGAAGATAAGTCTAAACCACCTCCTATCCTCTCTTCGGTCTATGAAAATGGAAGGAATGGACTATAGGATTGACGACGAGTTTGGAGTATTAGAGGATATTTCCTATAGTAGGGAAAACATATCTGAACAGTTAAAATCCGTGTTTAATAATGATCCAGTTAGTAATGAGCATGATAATGAGGTACAAGGTCAGACCAATATAAAAGAATCTTATCAAAATGAGATTCAAGAGATAATGGTTGGAGAACTTTTAGATAAGCTAACACCTTATAGGTTAGCCCAGATCCATAAGTCCATGGAAAATTATCTTTCGGATTCAAAGGATGGCTTGGTAGCAGATGCCCAGGTATGGGATACAATAGGAAACATGTCAATTGAGCAACTACTAGACCAGATAAAGAATATGGAAGTTGGATCAGAAATTAATTATGAATACTATAATGAGAAATTACAAGAATTAAAGGAGATATATAACAATAGTGACCAGGCTATTCGGTTTCTAGATGATTTTAAACTTCCTTGTACTACCATTAATCTTATGATGGCAGATCAAATATTAAATAATAATGGGACAGTATTCAAAAGGTTATTTGGACTAGCTAAGGATAAAGGGGATGAAAATGACAAAAAGCAAGAAAAATCCCTAGAAGGTCTAAAGGAAAGTCTAGAACTATCCGATAATCTAATCGACAGTAAAACTATGAATGAGGCATATGAAAAGCTAGACCAAGAAGTAAAGGCTCTTATCGAGGATGAGGCTATATCTGCAGAGATGGATTTTTCCCAGCTTTCTAGGCTAAAGGCCATGGGAAAGCAGATACATTTTATCAAAAACCTAGCAAGCAGAGAGTTTTACCAGATTCCCCTAGAAAGTGCGGGTAAGCTTACAACTATAAACCTGACAATCATTCGGGGTAAAGGTTCTGAGGGTAAGGTTACTACTTCACTTAGGTCAGAGAGTCTAGGTAGCATAAAAGCTGAGGCTAGAATAAAAGATAATAAGATGAGCATATATATAGTCTGTGATAATGTTAAGGGACTTAAGCTTCTAGAAGCAGAGACGGATTTACTAAAAGCAGGGTTGCAAGATGATGATATTAATATAAAGAAACCAAGCTTTTGCTTACAGCAGTCATCAGAAAACATTTATACATACAAAAAATCCTGGGATTCTGAAGAAGATAAAGGTACTAATAATGAAAGAATCTTATATAAAACAGCAAAAATATTTATTAATATGATTCGGTCAGCAGAGGACCAGGTCAAGTAATACAGAACTTATTCGGCTACATGGAGGTTGCTGAAATAATTTATAGAATATTTGTTGTCATTCGTTCAAGGAGGGGTATGGCAGCTAATAAAGAAAGGAAAGTGAACGTAAATGAGAATAAACCATAATATTTCAGCGCTAAAGGCTAATAATCAACTTGCTAGAACTAATAAACTACTAGATGCTAGCTTGGAGAGACTATCCTCAGGCTATCGTATTAATAGTGCAGCAGATGATTCAGCAGGACTTGCTATTTCAGAGAAAATGAGGACGCAAATCGCAGGCTTGGAGCAGGCCTCTAGGAATGCCTCCGATGGTATTTCTGTAATACAGACAGCTGAGGGAGCCCTAATAGAGGTGGAATCCATGCTGCAAAGAATGAGAGAGTTATCTGTTCAGTCAGCTAATGGTATCTATACCACAGAGGATAGAATTGCAATTCAAGCTGAAATCGATCAGTTAAATGAGGAAATTACCCGTATATCGGAAACCACAGAGTTTAACACCATGACTCTACTAGACGGTAATATAGACAGAAAATCATTCTCCAGTAATAATAGTGTTACCTTAATATCCCTATCAGATACCGTATCAGTTGGAGATTATGGTATTCAAATTACACAAGATGCAAGACAGGCGGTTATTGTTGGAAATGAGATAGCTGATTTTGGAGAGGATCCAGATGGAAATGACTATACCACTACAACCCGTAGGATCACAAAGGATGAGGCGGGTTCCATTAATATTAATGGTGAGACTGTTAGGGTTAATGAGGGGGATACTGTAGACGAGGTCTTCCAGAAATTAAGAGATGCTTGTGATAATGTTAATGTTAATGTATTTGCAGTGGATACGGCTGACATAACAGATGGAACTCAGCCTGAAATTGATAAAAACCTTGATATGGCAGGTTACACCAGTAAATCATTGCTAGAAGGAGACACTCTTGTGTTTGTTTCTAGAGACTATGGCTCAGACCAAAAGATAGATATTCATTGTGATAAGCCGGGACTATGCAAGCTCTTAGGATTAACAGTAGCAGGAGCAAAGGCCCAAGGTATAGATGCTAAGGCCAGGGTACTTCTTAAGGATGAAAGCCCCAACTCTCTTTTTGAAAACACAGCAACAGTTTCTATTCGTGGAAACAAGGTTACAGTTTCTGACCGTAATAATTTCAAGATGGTATTCGAGGTGGATCCAGGAACAGTAGGCACAGAATTTAAGGATAATAAAATAAATAGTGAATCAGATAGTCCAGAGACTGGAGAGATAAGTGAGGAAGGGACAGCAGCTGATATAGTAGTATCAGTATTGGATGCTGGTCCAATGGATCTTCAGATAGGTGCCAATGAAGGGCAAATCATGTCTATCCGTATACCAAGGGTGACACCTCAAACTCTTGGTGTGGATAAGGTAAATATAGGAACAGCAGATGGAGCTCAAAAGGCCATTTCCCTATTGGATATAGCCATTAATGAGGTTTCAGCTATAAGATCTAAGCTGGGTGCATACCAGAACCGTCTAGAGCATTCCATATCCAACTTGGACGTTACTTCAGAGAATATGACAGAATCCTTATCCCGTATTGAGGATGTGGATATGGCATCAGAAATGGCAGAATATACCCAGAAGAATGTACTTGCTCAAGCAGGTGTTTCCATGCTTGCTCAAGCAAATATGAGACCGCAGAACATCCTGTCATTGTTACAGCAATAATAAACATCATTTACTTTCATTAGTAGTCTTAATAATTGAGAGTATGTGTAGCCAGGTATGTGGAGGTAATATTTTATGAAAAAAGAAGCAATTCAATCCTTTGCAACCCGAATTACCCAGGCATCTAGAAGTGAATTGGTAGTAATAATGTATGAGATGATCCTAGCAAAAATTGATGAGGCTGAGAGGTCTTATATGGATAATGACCTAAAAACCTATGATCATGAGCTTAAGGGAGCACAAAGATATGTTAGCGAGCTTATGTCAGCCCTAGATTATAGTTATAAGATATCATATGACTTACTTAGCCTATACTTATATACTAACAAGCACATTATAACAGCCATTGTAAAACAAAATCCACAGACACTTCAAATTGCAAAGGAGATTATTAATAAGCTGTTAACGGGATTCGAGGGAGTGAGTAAAGCTGATAATAGCGGTCCAATGATGCGCAATACTCAGCGATTATACGCGGGCTTAACCTACGGAAAGGGGTCTTTAAATGAGACATTTATTGATCCTAACAATAAAAACCGAGGGTTTATTGCATAAAGCCATTTACTAGTGATAAAATCAAGTCATTCAAAAAACCAAAGATAGTAAAGCAAATATGTTATGGATATATTAAAGTACATAAGAGTCTATTAAGTACAAAAGATTCTTAAAGCACATATTAGATAAAACAATAAAAAACAAAAGAAGAAAAGGAACAGGTAATCTATAGATTAGGGGATTACCTGTTCCTTTTTGAAAATATAAGCTTTTATAGTTTTGTTTCTATATAGGTTTTTTCGGAGGCCTTAGCAAGTTTTATTAAGTATTTATATCTGTTTTGTATAGCATTCATCTCATAGATACAACTATCAATTAAATCAGGATCAACCACATATTCAAATTGTGAGTATGCTGCTTCCAAGGCATTTTTAGTTTTGTTAATTTCTTTTATTAAAAGATCTTCAGTGGGGCGTTTTTTTCTGGAAAACAGTTTCATTTTGCTATCACATCCCTAGTGTTTTTTATAGTATAGTCAAATTAATAACCAATTATTCTTTTTAGTAGAATAATTTGGATATTATTAATATATATATATATTATAGGTTGTATTATTGATATTTTGTAGCAAGGCTCTTTTTGTTGTTTTAGTAAATTTTATTAATATTAGTAGTTGGGGTGACCATATGGAGAGTATTATATTGGCTGTAATTATTGTTATATGTTTAGTCTTAATTATAGTTTGTGTTGCTAAAAAGAGGCCAGATTTGATTGTAGATTTCTTACTACGGGCATGTGTAGGTACAGCAGCTATATATTTGTTTGATTTTTTACTTGCCATAGTTGGTTATCAGATAAGGGTTGGTGTAAATGAGTTTACAATCTTATCAAATGGTTTATTAGGACTACCTGGATTTATATTGTTATATGGCCTTGCTTATTACTACTCTATTTAAAATGTTTTGTGCATTACATCTGTTTGAATGAAGAATTTTTGTTCAAGAAGACAAAAAGAAACTGATTTAAAAGGAATATATTGACATGTGATTGAAATTTATGTATCATAAGCACAAGCTTGATACTTGAAGAGTTTAATAGATATAAGTTATAATTTTTTATTCTTTGAATTATCTATATATCTAAGTCTAAGGGCTAATTTCTTATTATTTTCATCGATTAATTCTTTACTGAATCCATTGTGAATTAGGCTAGTTTTATACAGTTAATTTTCTAAAAAAAAGGGGGGGTGTGGGCTTGAACAAGCTTCTAGCCATCTTTGATACTGATGTCTTGTATGCCAGTCGGTTAATGGAGTATTTAAAAAAAACGGGCTGGGATGGATTTGAGATACTACTCTTTACTAAGAGGGGGAGTCTTGAGGAATTTTTAAAATATCAGTATGTAGATATTCTCTTATATGGTGGAGATGCAATAGCTGATGATATCTCTAAAGATAATATTAAACATATCTTTTTCTTATGTGAGGATATCAGGTATACAAGGGACAAGGATCAGATGATATATAAATATCAGGCAGCAGATAGTATAAGATCCGATATATTATCCTCCTATACCAGGCTAGAGGATAAAGATCAAGAATTTACAGCTTTAGGTGATGTGAGCTTTATTACTTTATTTTCTCCTCTAGCAGGAGTAGAGAAGCTATCATATGCTTGGTCATTAGCAAAGGTCTTATCCAATAAAAGAAAGGTTCTTTTTGTATCCTTTGACCTATTACCAACAGCTTTTATGATAAAAGACGAGAATATGGGACGGCTTATGTCTGAATTTCTATATTATCTAAAGGAATCTAGGACCGACCAAGGTTCAAAACTAAAATCCTATCTTAAATATTCTGAAAAACTATCCTATCTCTCTGGTATAAACCATGGTTTTGATTTGCTTTCATTAGACAAGGGGGATATAGGGAGCTTTATAGATGCTATCAAAAATTATATGGATTACGACCTAGTTATCTACTATCTTGGGATATATACTGAGGCTTCTATGGAGATTTTAAGACTTAGTAATGGGGTCTATATAACCATCTGTGACACCCCTTACGAGAATCTTTTGGTCAAAGAGTGGGAAAGGCAGATGGAGCTTACAGGGGTTAATATAAAAGAATTGGGCTATAAATACATTAAACTTCCTACTGGTGATAGATTGGCAGGGCCTGACCTTTTGCCAGAAAAGATAATGTTAGAATTAGGACCTATAGTAGAAGAATTGGCACAACAAATCTTATATAGATAATAAAGTAAATAACGTTTCGCAATTACCTAAGTTAATAAAATAGGATGAAAGGAGTAAGTATGGGCTGGCTAAAAGAGAAGTTACAGCAAGAGGTTCTTGATAGTATAGATTTAACTACAGAGATATCGGATAATGATTTGCTTTGTGTAATAGACGACATCTTGGTTGTAAAAAGCAAAGAAAATTATATAAGTATGCAAGAAAAACGAAGGCTACGAAGAGATATTTTCAATTCAATCCGTAAGTTGGACCTTCTTCAGGATATGATTGATGATCCAAGCATTACAGAAATTATGGTTAATGGTAGAAAGGATATTTTTATAGAGAAAGATGGTATGATAACTCGCGCAGATAAATGTTTTGAATCTGAGGAAAAGCTAGAGGATGTAGTTCAGCAGATTGTGTCTCAATCTAACCGTATAGTAAATGCTTCTAGCCCTATTGTAGATGCTAGGTTGCCAGATGGGTCAAGGGTTAATATAGTGCTCCCTCCCGTTGCATTAGATGGCCCTGTGATTACTATTAGGAGATTTCCAGAAAATCCAATTACCATAGAAGAGCTGGTTGAATATAAATCAATAAGCTTGGAGGTGGCTAAGTTTTTAGAGAAGTTAGTAATTGCAAGATACAATATATTTATAAGCGGTGGGACTGGCTCTGGAAAAACCACATTTCTAAATGTCTTATCCAACTATATCCCGAATAGTGAGCGTATAATAACAATTGAGGATTCAGCGGAGCTACAGCTTAGGGGTATTTCTAATCTGGTTCGTATGGAGGTCAGAAACGGGAATACAGAGGGAAGTAATCAGATTTCTATAAGAGATTTGATTAAGACATCTCTTAGGATGCGGCCAGATCGGATTATTGTGGGTGAGGTAAGAGATGAAGCTGCTATAGATATGCTACAAGCTCTGAACACAGGTCATGATGGTTCTCTTTCTACAGGACATGCTAATTCACCTAAAGATATGCTTAGTAGGCTAGAAGCGCTTGTTCTTATGGGGGCAGATATTCCTTTAATGGCCGTAAGAAAACAGATAGCCTCTGCTATTGATATAATTGTACATTTAGGAAGATTAAGAGATAAGTCTAGAAAGGTACTAGAGGTATCCGAGGTACTGGACATAGAAAATCAAGAAATCACCCTAAATCCTCTTTACAGGTTTGTAGAAAAGAGTGAGGAAAAGGGGAAGATAGTTGGCCAACTTGAGAAGGTAGGTAATCTTATATATACAGAAAAACTTGACCGGGCTGGAATAAAGATTTGATAAAGCAGACCTAGAGTCTATAGAAAAAGAAGGTGATTGGTTGGTTGATAACTATGATAGTTACCAGTTTTCAATACAAGAAAAGCTAAGATATTTACTTGAAGGATTTATAGTGATAGTGGTGTTAGGAGGTCTCTTCTATAAAAGCATATTAGCTATCATATTACTCAGTCCCCTTGTATTAGTATACTACAATAAAAAAAGAAAGGACCTGGTGGAAAAAAGAAGGTGGCGGCTAAATCTTGAATTTCGAGATGGGATTAATAGCTTATCTGCAGCCTTAAGTGCTGGTTATAGTGCTGAACATGCATTTATAGAGGCAATAAAGGATTTAAAACGAATGTATCCCCAGGGAGCTATGATTATTGAAGAGTTTACCTACTTAGTCAATCTTACACAGATGAATGTTTCAGTGGAAAAGGCCTTAAGTAACTTTGGGATACGCAGTGGCATAGAGGATATAATTAATTTTGCCGAGGTTTTTTCCACAGCCAAACGAACTGGAGGTGATATAATCAAGATAATTAAAACAAGCGGAAGCATTATCAGCGATAAGCTGGAGGTTAAACGAGATATTATTACAATGATTTCAGCAAAAAAATTTGAAGCAACCATAATGAAGGTTGTACCAGTTTGTATTCTATCCTACTTATCTATTTCTTCTCCTGGGTTTTTAAACCCATTATATCATAATATATTTGGCATTCTAGTAATGACAATTCTATTAATAATCTATCTATTCACCTATCGAGTTATCGATAAAATCATAAATATTGAATTATAAGGAATAAAAACATGGTATTTATAAGTCTTACTACAGCAATAGCTATACTTATTTTTGTATTGATTCTTTTCTTGAGATCCCTAAGCTATAAGGATCTTATTCCAAGGGATATAGATAAAAAAACACATAAGCTTTATTTTTTGTATCCAATGGTTGGACTCTTTTTAGAGAAGACGGGACTAGAAAAAAGATTGCAAAACAAGTCTGAATTGAATAAAAAGATACAAGCTATAAACTTCTCTGACCATAATAAAGTTCAAGTTAAGCTTTATTGGTATCAAAAATCATCTGTTATCTTATTGATCATCTTGGCCTGTTCATGCCTTTCCTTGATAGTATCAATTCAGTCTGTATTTACAGAGTCTAAAAGCTTTAGTGGGTATTTGGTACGTCCTGAAGAAAAAGAGGGAGATAAAAAAATTAGACTAAGCTATCGAATGGAAGGGGATCAGGCTAATGGGGAATATTACGAGGATGATATAGTTATAAAAAACAAAGCCCGTATTTATACCGATGATGAGTGGAATGACCTACTAAAAAAAGTTATACCCTATCTAGAAAATGAGATGCTTGGAGAAAACCAGGATGCAGATCATGTGGATATGAAGTTGAATTTTATCAAGGAAATTCCAGGAACAGGAATTAAGCTTGAATGGATCCCAGAAAACTATAGACTTATTTCAAGCAATGGAGACCTAAATAACAGGGATATGAGTGATAAAAAGATAAAAACTTTAGTAACCACTGTTCTCAAGTATGAGGATAGAAGGGTTGAGCATAAAATCCCCATAACAATATACCCTTTGAAACTAAGTAAAAGAGAATTGTTACATAAGGAAGTTTTGAAGGCACTTGACAGAACTGAACAAGAGACAGGAGGACAAAAGGAATGGCATCTTCCTAGCAGAGTAGGGGATTATCATATAATATGGAAGATTCCTGTCAGTAGGTCTGGATCATCACTTCTTATATTAGGATTATTTGCTTCTATACTTATATGGATTTATAGGGATAGGGAAGTAGATAAAAAGATGAAGCAAAGAAGCAATCAGATGCTACATGATTATCCAGAGATTATTAATAAATTCAACCTACTTGTAAATGCGGGAATGACTATAAGACAGGCATGGACTAAGATATCCGAGGATTATAGGAAGAAGTCCGTTAAGGACAAGGATTATGTACGATATGCATATGAAGAAATGCTCCTTACCTTAAATGAGTTAAAGCTTGGTGTAGCTGAAATAAATGCTTATGAAAGCTTTGGCAAAAGAACAGGCCAGCCATCTTATATGAGATTTAGCTCAATACTAGTGCAAAATCTGAAAAAGGGTAATAAGAGTATGGTTGATTTACTTAGTAGAGAGGCAGTGGAGGCTTTTCAAGAAAGAAAGGATAATACTAAAAGACTTGGGGAGGAGGCCTCTACTAAGCTTCTAGGTCCCATGATAACCCTACTTTTAATTGTATTAATTATTATTATGATACCGGCTTTTATATCATTCCAATTGTAATAAAGAAAAATAGAAAGGAAATTGTCTAAAAGGCAGATGGTTAATTATGAAGAAGAAAATTAAAAAACTAATAAGAATGGAAGTAGAAGGTATAGGAGTAGTGGAAATAGTTTTAATTCTCCTAGTTTTAATCGGTCTAGTAGTTATATTTCGTGACCAAATTAATAACATTATATCCAGTGTGTTTGACAGTATTAATGATGCAGTGGATACATTTTAAAATTTATAAGAAGGGTATAGGATATTGATAAATTATCATAGTAGTCAAATATATCAAGATAATCAAACTTGTCAAAGAGGTCAAAACAATCAAATTTATCATGAGCAGGATGGAACGATTACAGTCTTTCTAAGCTTAGTGCTTATATTGATTTTATCCTTGATTATGACAGTTATAGAAGGAGCAAGACAAAATACAGCCAGGGTAATGGCAGAAAGGTCCTTGACCACTTCAATGGATTCGGTGCTTGCTGAGTTTTATGGACCTCTTATGAAGGAATACCATTTGCTGGGGCTGGATTCTTCTTATGGTCAAGCTAGTGAAGCTTCCTTTGCTAAGGATAAGATAAAGGAAAGAATGGAAGATTACATATCCTATACCCTAAATCCAAAGAAAGATATATACGGACTTGATAAGCACCGCGAATTGTATGGTATTAGATTAGATTCAGTTGAGATAGGGCAGATGACTAGTCTTCAAGATTATCAGGGAAAGATATTTATTCATGAAATAAGGGAATATATGAAGTATAAGTCCATAGGTGATATGACTGAGTTTTTCTTAGACAAGGCCAAAGCTCTTGAACAAACCAAAAAAGTTAGTAGTCTATATGAAGAGAAGGTGAAGCTAGAGGGCCAGCTAGTTGCTATTGATGAAGGTATCTTAGGCTTAATGAAATATATAGATGGTCTGTCTACCGGAAAGCAGGGATTGCTTAGGGAAAAAAATGGCGCTCTTAAGACAGAAGAGGCTTTTGTAAAAAAGATCCTATATGGGAGTCCAACTATGGAAAGTACGGGCATTAACAATGAGTTGGTATTTAAGGCCTTGCAGAATTCCTATGTTGATCCTTCAGGGGAGATTAATCTAATGAGTAATAGCTTTGATAGGCTAGTAGACTTATCTAATAAAATCGAAGATTTACAAGGACAGGTATCAAGAATTCAAGATAATAGGGCAGAAGAATTTAGGGAAATGAAGCAAATGGAAAACAGCTTATATATGTTGGGTCAAGAAAGTCAGGATAATAGTGGAGATGATGAGGGTAAGGAGGAGGCTATAGAAAGTATTATGGCTAGCATTCTAGAGAGCAAAGAAAGATTATTAAGCTATGATAATGATATAAATTGTATTCAGTCTGATATTACTTCCTATGAGATAGAACAAACAGATTGTATTAACACCATAACAGAATATGTAGAAAAGATTAGACAGCTAATAAACGGAAGCCTTACTGCCTCTCAACAAGCTATTATCCAGCTAGACCATATCATTAATAGTTCTAGTGAGTTTGAACCATTAATTAAATCCTACGAAAAAAGTATTGATAAGGAAAGGGAAGGCTTGAATGAAGATATCTATGTGACATTGAAGGAGGGCTTGGAAGAGCTGAAAAGGTATCAGCTTGATAATAAAAATGGATACGATTTTCCTAAAATGAAGGACAAGCTATCAGTTAACTGTAATTTGCTTAGGTCTTGTATAGGCAAGATTGAAGGAGGAAATAAAGCATTACTAGAAAGAGATTTTTCTAAAGCACGAGACCTATTTCAAGGGGCATTTCAAAGCCTTTCTGGATATGATACTAAGGGTCTTGATATAAATTATGAGACACTTGTAATCAGTGAGGAAGAATCTTCGGATTTTCTGGCTGGTATATCAGAGCTTATGAAGGAAGGCGTCACTGGCCTAGTAATTGATCCTGAAATCATATCAACCAAGCAAATAACCACTGACATGCTTCCATCAGTACTTGAGGCATTGTCCCAAGAAGAGGCTGGATTTTCCTTTACTAATTTACTTAAAAGCATGAAGGTCGGAGGAAAAAACTCTGGTATGGACGGCTTGTTTAGTAGCTATGGTAATTATACTGTTGATTCACTTTTGGGAGACCTGGCTGATGATGTAGTGGACCGTATCCTAGTCCTAAATTATATTAAAGACCATTACCACAGATTTCCTTGCAATAATGATGAGAAACAAGGCAGAAAGCCCTCAGTCCTATCTTATGAATGGGAGTATTTAATATGTGGTAAGGAATCAGATAAGGATAACATTGAAAAGATTATTGGAAGGTTAATATTAATTAGAACTCTTCTGAATTTTACAAGCATATTAGCTGATAAAGAAAAATGGAATGAGGCTAAAGCAATAGCTTCCACCTTGGTTGGTTTTACGGGATTACCTATATTGGTTGCTATAACACAGGCAATATTAATGGTACTATTAGCCATAGCCTCTGGTCTGGTAGATACATGTGCACTTCTAATTGGCAAAAGCCTACCCATTCTTAAGAAAAAAGTAGACCTTAAATATATTGATCTTTTAACCTTATCAAGAGAAAGTATAGGGAAAAAAGCAGAGGCTTATAAGGATGATAAAGGATTTGACTATAATGATTATATGATTTTATTTTTATGTTTGACAGATCAAAAGAAGTTGTCATATAGAATGATGGATCTAATTCAGGAAAACATACAACTTAGGTATGGGACTGAATTTTATATACAAAATTGTATATTTGGATTTGATGTAGAGGCTGTATTCAACATAAAACCATTATTTACATCACTTTCATTTATGAAAAAACAGCTCAACATAGATATCAACAAACCATTTGTAGTTCAAGTAGGATGTAGCTATTAAATCTTATGTCTAGTAAAGATGGTGGTCTAAGATGTCCGCTCTTCTTCTCAATAATACATTTCTTTTTTCATTTCTATTAATTCAAATAAAAATTTTCTCTCTCCAAGAAGTCGTTTGCTAATACATTATTATTTATATAGAAGAACGGACATCTTAGGCCATCATCATGGGATATGTAAATATAGGGGCCATATTAAAATGAATCTTATAAAAGATATAAACAAAACAAAAGAAAAAAGAACAAATGCCTCTCTAACAGTGGAAGCATCACTGGTATTGCCATTGTTTTTGTTCTTTTTCATGTGCTTTCTCTACTTTATACAGATAATTACTCTTCAGGAAGTTTTACAAGAGGCATTAACAGAAACAGGCCTTAGTATGGCAAGAACAGCATATATATATTCGGATTTTAATGATGGTAAGGAGATGGAGGGCTTAGACCCATCTCTCCTTGAAGAGGGAGTCCGTGTAGGACTAGATGAGATAAAAGGGGCCATTATTAATAATGTGGCCCTTAAGCATGCTGTAAAAAGCCGGATTAATATAGATATGTTGGACAAATCCTGTGTTTCGGGTGGATTTGATGGTATTAATTTTGATAAGTCAAAGATATTAGAGGGTGATGATAATATAGATATTGTAGCCACATATCAGGTCAAGATTCCTATTAAAATCTTTGGGTTATATAAAATGAATATGATACAAAGGGTGAAGCTTCGAAGCTGGATGGGACATCAGCTTCCTGCCATTTATACTATGGTTGATGAAGAAAATAATGAAGAAGAAGATCCTATAGTTTATATTACTGAAAGTGGCTCAGTATATCATCTTGATAGAAACTGCTCTCATATAAGCCTATCTATACAAGCTATAGGTGAAATACCTTCATGGCAAAGAAATGAAAGTGGAGGAAAGTATTATCCCTGTGAATCTTGTTGTAAGAATGATATACCATCAGCTACCTATTACATAAGTTTATATGGAGACAGGTATCATATAGATAGGGGATGTTCAAGAATAAAGAGAACCGTGAAACCTATACCCCTATCTGAGGTTGGGGATAGGGCAGCATGTAAACGATGTGGTAAATAAGAATTAAGATAGGAGTAAATATGTTTGAATATGTAATTAGAGGATTAATAGGTATCTTGTTAGTAATAGTAGCTATTCAAGATATAAAATGGAAGAAGATAAGGCTATGGATTGTTATACTTAGTGGATTACTTTTATGCTTATGTATCCCTTTTTGCTCTACATTATCAATAACTGACAGGGTATGTGGGCTTGTAATTGGATTAGGTGTGATTCTTTTAAGCAAGGCTACTAGGGGAAAAATAGGTATGGGAGATGGATTGGTATTAGGAGTTACTGGCATGGGACTTGGTTTTTGGGGTAATATGGAGCTTTTCGCCCTGGCACTTGCAATTGCTGCATTTTTTTCAATAGTGCTTATAATATTAAGCCGGGCTAACAGAAAGAAAAGTATTCCCTTTATGCCATTTCTCCTTCTATCATACATGTTTTTAAACATCCCAATATGGGGATAAGAATTAGAAATGATGTTGTGTACAAACTAGGAAGGGGGTATGTGGATTGAAAAAAATGATTAAAGCAAGTTTCACCATAGAGGCTGTATTTGTTATGCCTATAGTTCTCTTTACTATGGTTTCAATAATATTTTTATCCTTCTTCCTTCATGATTATTGTAGATTACAAGGGATTACTGATCATGTACTACATAAGGCTATAATAAACCTAAAGCAAGAGGGGGACATTAAAACAGGGAGGGTTAATTATGATCTTATAGATAAGGGTTTAATAAGAAAGAGTCTTGAAGGCTCATATGATAGAGAGAAGGAAATAGAAGCTTACCTTACTAAGATCCTATCTAAGGGATTTCTTACAACAAGAGTTACTGATGTCCAGGCTTCAGTAGAAACGTTAAAGGTTTATATTAAGGTTGAGGGGAGGTTCGAAAGCCCTATAAAAGGTTTACCGGGTGTGAATTCATTAGTCAAGCCAATTGTTATAGAGCTAGGAGGAAGATATCATAATCCCTCAGATACAGTCCGGATATCAGAGGTTATTTTAGACACTGGTTCAAAGGTTAAAGGATATGATGAACTAATGGATAAGCTGAGAGGACTCATAAAACGATAAAACTTTCTACAAATGGTCTATGTAAATTATTATATAAGGAGTGTATAGAATGGAGGTTAGTTATATAAAGGATCTACATAATAATTATCTCGTATTGCCAAAAGGTGATGATAATGGAGAAACTTATTGTGTTCGCATGCTACAAGCAAATTCAATAGAGGGTATTATTAAGCCTGATAAAAGAACTATTGACAATAGCATCCTGTATTATTATGACATTACAGCAAAGCAAACCATAGATATTCTATATAATAAAAACCCAATAAATCTGGAGCAAATTAGAAGTCTGTTTACAAGCTTGTCAGATATAATAGAACAAAGCTATAAATATCTCTTAAATGAAAATGACTTATTGATTAATCCAGAATATATATATTATGAGCTTGCTTCTATGCAGGTAAGGGTATGCTATCTACCTGGCTACAATAAAGATATAAGAAAGCAGATGGCAAGCTTAATAGAATATATTATGAATAAGGTGGAATACAAGGATAAGGAGGCTGTACTTTATGTATATAACCTATATGCGGTCTGCCGTAATGAGGAGTATTCATTTATTAATTTACTATCAGCAATAAAAGAGAAAATAGAGGGAAATCCCGCTAATAATGAAAAGAAAAAGATAGGTCATATAGAGACTTATAAGAATAAGAAATCTGAGCCAATTTATGAAGATAATTATCCAAGGAACCAGCCACCACTTATGATGGAGAAAATATCAGAGGATAAAGAGCAAGTATATTATCCCTTAAGTACTTATATCTACACAGGTTTTTGTCTCATAGGACCTATGATGGTTCTTTTTATTTGTATTAAAAGCAAAATCATATATAATTCTTTTGGAAATCGTATTGAATACGGAAAGCTTATGGTTTTAATCTTAATACTCATATGTGTAGTTGGATATTTTTTAAGAAAGATATGGGATAAGAAAAACAGATTAACAAGAATAGTAAGCGAAGAGGAATATGTAGATCCTAGAAAGATAAATAAAACTATTATTGATACAAATACAAAGCAGAATCAGACAGATGATGAGCTTTATTCATGGCCAGGAGTATTGGAGGCAGAAGAAAATGACAAGGAACCAATCAAAAACTCTACAGTACTACTTAGTACAGATAATAATATCAGTCCTACTGTACTTTTAAATGGTAATACTACAGCGAGAGGCTGTTGTTTTATACCTGAGAATACCAATGTATATGAAGAGATACAGATAAATAAGTTTCCCTTTATTATTGGAAAAAGTAAGGGAAATGTGGACTACTGCCTAGACAAGGAAATAATAAGCAGATATCATGTTAAAATAACAAAGGAGGATGATATATGCTATATTACAGATTTAAATTCAACTAACGGCACATGTTTGAATGAAAATCCTCTGCCTTGTTATAAGAGACATGAAATTAAGGATGGAGACCAGGTAGGTATAGCTGGTATTAAGTATTTATTTAATATAGTATAGGAAATGTATTGTACAAGCCTTGATAGGAGTGTTACAATATTAGTAATATTTTATGATGTAAAGGGGCTTTGGCATGAGGAAGTATATAATGGCTTTTGACCAGGGGACAACTAGCTCTCGCTGTATTATATTTGATAAGGCTGGAAAGATAAAAAGTATGGCTGCAAAGGAGTTTACTCAAATATATCCTAAGGCAGGATGGGTTGAGCATGACCCAATGGAAATCTGGTCATCGCAAATTTCTGTTGCAACCGAAGCTATGGCAAAGCTGGGTATCCAAGCAAGGGAGATAGCTTCTATTGGAATAACCAATCAGAGGGAGACGACCATTGTCTGGAATAAGAATACTGGACAACCCATCTATAATGCTATTGTCTGGCAGTGTAGAAGAACAGCCGATATGGTTGAAGAAATAAAAAACAAAGGATTAGAGCCTTATATAAGAGAAAAAACAGGTCTGGTTCCTGATGCCTATTTTTCTGCAACTAAGATAAAATGGTTGCTAGATAAGGTTCCAGGGGCTAGAGAGGAAGCGGAGAGAGGCGAGCTCCTGTTTGGAACAGTAGATACTTGGCTAATATGGAATCTAACAAAAGGAAGGACTTATGTAACGGATTATACGAATGCATCCCGAACAATGTTATTTGATATAAAAGAGCTTTGCTGGGATCAAAGGATATTAAAAGAGCTTGATATACCCTATAGTATGCTAGCAAAGGTTAAGCCATCAAGCTGCCTATATGGTGTTACAGATAGGTCTTTATTTGGAGAGGAGATTCCTATCTCTGGGGCAGCAGGAGATCAACAGGCGGCATTGTTTGGACAATGCTGTTTTGATAAGGGAGAGGCCAAGAATACCTATGGTACAGGCTGCTTCCTACTAATGAACACAGGAGAAGAACCAGTTGTGAGTAAGCATGGTCTTATTACCACCATAGCAGCATGCTCAGATAACAAAGCGATATATGCTTTAGAGGGAAGTGTATTTGTAGCAGGTGCAGCTATACAGTGGTTAAGAGATGAGCTTAGACTAATTCGTACGGCTTCTGAGAGTGAAAAGTATGCTAATGAAGTAGAGGATACTAATGGAATATATATCATACCAGCCTTTACAGGACTGGGTGCTCCTTATTGGGACCAATATGCTAGGGGAGCTATAGTGGGGATTACTAGAGGTTGTAACCGTGAGCATATTATCCGGGCCACGCTTGAATCCATTGCCTATCAGACCTATGATGTATTAAAGGCTATGGAGGGAGACTTGGGTCAAGGATTGAAATCACTAAAGGTTGACGGTGGGGCTTGTGCTAATAACTTTCTTATGCAGTTTCAGGCAGATATACTAGATAGTAAAGTGTTAAAACCAGAATGTATAGAAACAACTGCTCTTGGGGCAGCATACCTTGCTGGTCTTTCTGTGGGCTTTTGGAAGGATAAGGATGAAATCAAAAACAATTGGGCCTTGTCAAAAACCTTTATACCCAGTATGGAAAAGGAAGAAAGGGATAGGCTGTTAAAGGGATGGCACAAAGCGGTTAACCGTTCGTTTTCATGGGAAGAAAAATAATAAAGTTAATAAAGATATATTAGAGGAAATATCAATAAGTAGGATAGGACTATAGATTAATGAGAATAGAAGATGGTATAATTAAACAATTAACAGATATGGGCTTTCATAGACTTGATATAAAGACAAGGGCTATGGATTTGTTTTATTGTTCGGATTACACTGGAACGCAAATTGTCTTGATTCTACGGGTAGTAGCTGGAAGTGAATTAACATCTGAGGAATATCGGCAGATTATAAATAATACAAAAAAGCGTTTTATTGAAAGTGGATTTTCAGATATTAGTTTATTGGGTTTAATACTTACTGCCTCAGCTGAGAATGCAAAACGATTTTATATTGATCAAGATGATCATATGATAGTTGACTTGTGGAACAGAAGGCTTATTGTATATGAAGACTGGTCGCCTGTTTTTTCACAGCTTATTCCTAAGCTAGAGGATATTATTCATGATGAAGCCTATGAAATAGGATTCGAAGAGGGAAAATTAGGTAGTCATCCCTTAAAGATACAATGGGTTACTTTATTTAATACCATTATTATTGTAGCTATTATTCTTATATACCTCTTAACACACCATACAGCTATATTTGGAGAGGATGGATTAGCTCTTCAAAGAGGTGCCTTATCCTGGTTTTTTATAAAGGAGGAGGGGGAATATTATAGGATATTAACCTCCATGTTTTTGCATTCGGATTTTGAGCATTTGATGAATAATATGCTTGTGTTATTTTTTGTTGGAGATAATTTAGAAAGGGCAGCAGGGAAAGTAAGATATTTGTTGATATATTTCGGCTCAGGAATTATTGCAGGTATTTCATCTATCAGTTATAATATGGTAAAAGACAGAATGGTATTATCAATTGGTGCATCTGGCGCTATCTTTGGTGTTGTTGGAGCAATGGCATATATATTGCTTGTTAATAAAGGACGGTTAGAGGATATAAGTAGTAGACAGATTTTGCTATTAACAGTATTCAGTCTTTACGGTGGAGTTGCTAATGCAAATATAGATAATGTAGCACATATAGGGGGTTTTATTGGAGGTATAATACTAGCCGCTATTTTTTACCGAAGACCCAGTAAGTTACAGGTGGATGAGTCTTTATAAGCTACCAAGGAGACAGGAGGAGATTTGATTTATGAAAATAAACATATATTATGGTGGTAGGGGCCTAATCGAAGATCCGACACTTTATGTAATTAGTAAGTTAACAGAGGTATTAGAAGAAATTAGAGTTCAAGTAACTAGATATAATCTTTATGAAGAAAAAAATACTATAGCCATGCTACCTAAGACATTAAAGGAGGCAGACGGTATTATATTGGCCACTACGGTTGAGTGGATGGGGATAGGCGGTTACATGCAACAGTTTTTAGATGCCTGCTGGCTATATGCAGATAAGAGTAAATTAGAAAAGCTATATATGATGCCTGTGGTCACAGCTACCACTTATGGAGAAAGGGAGGCTATGCTTGTACTTACTCAGGCATGGGAGATGCTTGGGGGTATACCATATAGTGGTTTATCAGCCTATGTCGAAAATCATGTAGATTTTGAGACAAATAAGAATTATTCAAATGTAATAGAAAAGAAGGCAGAAGCATATTATCGAGTTATAAACCAAAAAAGAATAATGCTTCCTGCAAGCAATATCCTACTTAAGCAAAGTATACTTAAGGGTAATTCTATTGTATTGACACCCCAGGAAAGTGAGCAATTGTCTATGTATGTATCGGATGATGCATATGTAAAGAAACAAAAAGAGGACATAGAGGAACTTACTCAGTTATATAAGGAAATGCTTAGTGGTGGGGATATTGATAATGATAAGGAATTTATTCGTAATCTCAAGGAAAATTTTCATCCAATAGAAGACTTTTCAGCTTCCTATGCTATTATCTTTTCTGACATAAAAAAGACCTTGGTTGTTGACATACAGGAGAACCGTTTGAAATGTTATTATGGTGATAAACCAGATGCAGATGTGATTGCAAAGACCACCAGAGAGGTGATGAACAAGCTAGTACTAGGTCGGATTACATTTCAAGGGGCCTTTATGTCGGGTGATTTGACTGCAAAGGGAAATTTTAAAACACTTCGTACCTTTGATCAAGTATTTCAATTTAATATACTATAGAAAAGCTAATTCTTCTGCCAAGCCGTCTTTAGTCTTATTAATCTGTTGTCATTGGCAGTAGAATAGTAAAGCTGGTTAGGGATGTAGAGGAAGATACACTAATGGTTCCAAGATGACTTTTGATAATCCGTCTTGCCAGTGCCAGCCCCACACCAGAGCCACTTGTTTTATTGGTTACAAAAGGATGAAAGATTGTAGCTATCTCATCCTCAGGAATAGGCTGACCAGTGTCATTAATTTGTATAGAAAGCATAGGCTTATTTTGGCTGGTGTTGATACTTAAGATAATTTCTATATAATCCCCAGCGGATGTTGCTTCAAGAGCATTTTTAAGTAAATTGGATAAGACTTGCTTTATCTTATCAGGGTCACAGTAATAAGAGGAAAAAACCGACTTGTTATCAGTGGTGGTTACCATGGACAGGTGTTTTTCTTGATTATCTATCTGAGGCATATAGTTATTTATTACAGATTGAATAAGTGCTAAAAGATTAGTGTTTTTCATATTGAGTTGGCTGATTGAATTTAGCAATGATGCATCTGACATCATTATCTCCATATCCTTTATTAGATCAAAAAGTTGACTCCAATACTTGTAATCTTTAGCTTCTGGGTGCTTTATTTCGATATATTGAAGGGTCCCTTTTATTAGTGATAAGGGATTTCTTAGTTCATGTATGAAAACAGAGGTGATTTCCTGATTATCTTTTAGTATATTCTGTATTGCGTCTTCATCTATAGTCCTATTATCTTGACTCATATATGCTCCTTTCCCGGATGAGATTTTTTAACCGCCCGTAACTTGAAAAATTTTACAGTAAAATAATTTTATCAGAGTTTGGAAATAAATGCAATATTAACATATAATTTATAATGAATTGGAGGTAGCTAGAATGGATAACTGTATCTTTTGTAAAATTATTGCTGGTGATATCCCTTCTTCTGTGATTTATGAAGACGAGGATCTAAAGGTTATTATGGATATATATCCTGCTGCAAGGGGCCATGCAATAATTATTACTAAAAAACATTTTGAAAATATTTTTGAATTAGATGATGATGTTGCTAAGAAGGTTCTTATAGTTGCTAAGAAGGTAGGAATTGCACTGAAGGATGAACTTGGCTGTGGTGGTATTAATTTATTACAGAACAATGGTGAGACCGCCGGCCAGACTGTGTTCCATCTTCATTTCCATCTGATACCAAGATATGATGGAGATAATGTGACGATTAAATGGATAACTGGTAAATATGAAGATGGAGAGGCTTTAGAGCTAGCACAAAGGATTGGTGCAAGGATAAAATAGAAATAGGCTGTATCAAGGAAACTA
>FZPS01000214.1_pt41 | contig 46476 bp, 43 predicted proteins | sample 1817821 | NCBI WGS metagenome assembly FZPS01 (sample SAMEA104158645, study PRJEB21678) | metagenome | place: Germany | collected 2015-04-21 | reverse complement strand
ATCGGCAGCTTTGCCCCGCAGGGCATGAAGGTGGTGGTCATGATGGTCATGCGGCGGTCTTTCTGCTGTTCGATAGTGCGCGCCGCCATTATGCCGGGCACCCCGCAGCCGGTGCCGATAAGCAGCGGGATGAAACTCTTGCCGGACATGCCGAATTTTCTGAAAATCCGGTCCATCATAAAGGCAATGCGCGCCATGTAACCGCAGTCTTCAAGCAGGGCAAGGAAGAAAAAGAGTATCAGCATCTGGGGCAAAAAACCGGCTATCGAGCCGATACCGCCGATAATCCCGTCCACGACAAGGCCGGTCAGCCACTCGGCTGTGCCGGCGGACGAGAGCAGGTTCCGAAGCGGCTCCTGCACAAACGAGCCGACGAACATCTCGTTGGTAAACTCGGTTACCAAAGCCCCGACGGTGGACACCGACACAAAATATACAAAGAACATCACCGCGACAAAAATCGGAAAACCCAGCCAGCGGCTGGTAACAACCGAGTCTATCCTGTCAGATATGTTTATGCCGGAGCGGGTTTTCCTCACGCAGGCTTTCACCACGTCGGAGACAAAGTCGTAGCTTTCGCGTATGATGATTGACGCGCTGTTTTCGTCAAATTCCCTCTCGCATTCAAGGATAATCCGCTCAATCTGCTCTTTTGCCCGCTTTGGTATATCTATCTGTTTTTGGACTATTTCGTCCCGCTCAAAAAAATTAATCGCGTACCAGCGCAGGTTTTTTGCCGGCACGTAATTTTTAATAAGCTCTTTGATTTTTGCCAGCGCCGACTCCACCGGAGTTGAGAACCGGCGGGAAAAAAAGCTTTTTCTTCCGGCTTTGGCAAACTCCACAGCTTTGTTTGAAAGCTCGTCAAGCCCGTCGCCTTTCAGCGCGCTGGTCTCCACTACCGGGCAGCCGAGCACCTGCGAGAGCTTTTTTATGTCTATCCTGTCCCCGCTTTTTTTGACCACGTCAATCATGTTCAGCGCGATTACCACCGGAATCCCCACGTCCAGCAGCTGGGTTGTAAGGAAAAGATTGCGCTCAATGTTTGTGCCGTCCACAAGATTGATAATCACGTCGGGTTTTTCGTTTACAAGATAGTTGCGGCTGATGACTTCCTCCTGCGTATACGGGGAAAGCGAATAAATGCCCGGCAGATCGATGACCCGCGCCTCTTTGTGCTTTTTCAGCGTGCCTTCCTTTTTGTCAATCGTAACCCCCGGCCAGTTGCCGACCCGCTGGGTCGAACCGGTAAGGGCGTTGAACAGCGTGGTCTTGCCGGAATTGGGGTTGCCGGCAAGGGCGATGGTAATCGGCATACATATCCTCCTTGAACGTCGGGTTAGCGGCGGCTAACCCGACGGGGCTAAAAAAGTTAGCAACGGCTAACTAATGCGGCTAAAAAAACTGGAGAAACAAATCTCCGTTTTAAGTCCTGTTAATTTCTACTTCAATCATTTCGGCGTCGGATTTTCTTATCGACAATTCGTAACCCCTGACGGTTATCTCAATCGGGTCGCCTAACGGGGCGACTCTGCGGACCAGAACCTTAACGCCTTTTGTAATCCCCATGTCCATAATCCTGCGGGCGACTGCGCCGGTACCGTTGACCCTTACCACGGTCGCGGATTTCCCGACGTCCACGTCCCTAAGCGTTGGCATGGCTTTAAACCCCTTCCAAAACTGCGGCGCGCTGCTACACCATGATGTTGTTCGCGAGTTCTTCGCTGATTGCAAGCCTTGCGTTTTTGACGCTGACAATCACGTTGCCGCGCGCCTTTGAGATTACCGACACTTCGCTGTTAACGGTGAAACCGAGGGTCGCAAGGTGGTTTTTAAGCTCCCGGCGCCCCCAGACAGCTTTTATCCGGTTTTTTGCCCCCACCCGGGCCATAGACAACGTCAATGTTATCAGACCCCCTGTGCGGTTTCGCTCTCAAGGGAATTATACCCTTTAGAAAACTGCGGTGTCAAGGGTGAATAATGGTTAATTATCGGGGGCTTTGGCGAAGATATTTTGTAAAACATGCGGCTCCCCAAAAAAAACCGGGCAGCCGCGCTGCCCGATTTAGATAAGTAAAACCGCGTTATAAGCCGAGATACTTTTTAAGCTCGCCGGCTTTATCCGTTTTCTCCCACGGAACGCCGAGGTCCTCCCGCCCGATATGCCCGTACGCGGCGAGCTGCCGGTAAATCGGGCGGCGCAAATCAAGCTGGTTGATGATTGCGGCCGGCCTGAAATCGAATACGGCCGAAACCGCCTCTGCCAGCCTGTAATCCGGCACTATTCCGGTGCCTTCGGTGTCCACCAGAATGGAGACCGGCCGGGCGACGCCGATTGCGTAGGCAATCTGCACCTCGCAGCGTTTCGCTAGCCCCGCCGCCACGATGTTTTTAGCGGCGTACCGCGCCATATAGCTCGCGGAGCGGTCAACCTTGGTCGGGTCCTTGCCTGAGAATGCCCCGCCTCCGTGCCTTGCGTACCCGCCGTAGGTGTCAACGATAATCTTCCTGCCGGTAAGGCCGCTGTCCCCCTGCGGGCCGCCGATTATAAACCGTCCGGTGGGGTTGACGAATATTTTTGTGTCGCCGTCAATCAGATTATCGGGAATGACCGGCAGAATTACATGATTGATTACGTCTTCGCGGATGGTCTCAAGCTGCGCGTCCTCGCAGTGCTGGGCCGATACCACTATCGCCTCCGCCCTGACCGGGGTGTTGCCGTCGTATTCCACCGTAACCTGCGTTTTCCCGTCCGGGCGGAGATACGGAAGGGCACCGTTTTTCCGCACTTCGGCCAGCCTTTTTGCGAGCCTGTGAGCAAGCGAAATCGGCAGCGGCATAAGTTCCGGCGTTTCGTCGCAGGCATAGCCGAACATCAGCCCCTGGTCGCCGGCGCCTGTCCGGTCGAGTTCGGAGCCGCTTTTTTCGCGCGCCTCCAGCGCCTGATTGACCCCGATTGCAATGTCCGGGGACTGCTCGTCAATCGAAGTGAGAACGGCGCAGGTGTTGCCGTCAAATTTCTGCGCGGCGTTGTCGTACCCGATTTCCCGGATAACCCGCCTTGCGATTGAAGGGATATCCACATAGCAGCTGGTCGAAATCTCGCCCATCACCAGCACAAGCCCGGTGGTCGCGACGCATTCGCACGCAACCCGCGCGTACGGGTCCAGCTTTAATATTTCGTCCAGCACTGCGTCCGAAATCTGGTCGCAGACCTTGTCGGGGTGCCCCTCGGTAACTGATTCGGAAGTGAAAAAGCGTTTGTTCATTTTCGCGTGTCCTTTCAAAATTAAATCAGCCGGTTGATTTACTCTGCCCCGACCGGGTAAAAAAACACGCCGTGGCAGAATACACGGCGCGTATAATCACCTCATCTGCCGGTTTTCACCGCAGGAATTGGCACCTTGCAAACCGCTTGCAGGTTGCCGGGCTTCGTCGGGCCTGTCCCCTCAGCCTCTCTTGATAAGGGTTGTGATTGAATTGACGGAAATTATTATAACATTAAGGGCGATTTTGTCAACAGTACGCACTGACCGCCAGCGATAATTTTAAAACAGCCCCGCCGCAGAAATTCCATGAAATTCCAAATCATTCATTATTCATTACTAATCCGCTCTGCCAGCTCTTTTGCCCTATTGTAGGGAAGCGACGGCACCCTGTGCCGCTTTCCTTTTTCGCCAAAACAGCGGATTTCCACCGTGCAGGTGCCGCTGTGCCGCTGCCATGGAAACCGGATTATCCGCACCAAATCCACCGCCTGCCGCGGCAGATGGAGTTCATACAGCGCAAGGCCGGCCGAATACCGGACGGTAACGGCATCCGAGTCTACGCCGAAACCGGCGCGGCGGGAGCCGATAATCCTTATTACCAGCCACCAGCCGCCTGCCGCAAACCATACCGCGGCGAATGTCCGCCATACCCCGCCCGCGTAAAGCGGGATAAGGCTGCCGGCGGTAAGCAGCAGCGGGGCTAACGCGCGGCCTGCGAAGGCTTTAAGCGGCGGGCGCACCGCGGCGGCGCAGGCGGGGTATCCGGGCAGCAGGGTGTCGAGGGCGTCGCGGAGCTCGCCGCGCCGGGCGGCGGGAATGATGACCGGGCGCGCGCCCTTTTCCCTCTTGCAACCCGCGGCGGTGATTGTAACCGTGTAAAGCCCGAAAAGCCGCATGAAAAGGGTCTGTCTTAACTCAACGGCCGTTATGCGAGCGCAGTCTATATAAGTGTCGCGGACATTGAGCAGTCCTGACACAACATGGATACGGTCCCCTTCCCTGCAAGCGGCAAAGCCGGCGGCGCGGGCGAAGGTGCGCGCGAAGGAAAAACACCAGCCCAGCACCAGCAGGTTGGCAATGGCGTTGAGCAGCGGAGGCAGGCCGAGCGAGACAATCCGGTTGAGCAGGCCGTAGACTTCCCCGGAAACCTCCCTGCCGATGATCTGCCCCGCCTGCCTTAAAGCGGGCGCCAGCGTCAAAAACCCGATAGCCGCGTTGGAGCTGGACGCCGACAGGGCGAGCACCGGCAGCACCCGCGAATAAAACCGCCTTGCGCGGCCGCCGCCGCTTTCCGTCAGCAGATCTGCGGCCCCAGCCGGCATATATACCGTGGCGTCCGCGCGCCGTTTCAGTCCCGCGGTGTTAATCCGCACCCGCCTGCCGCCGGCAAGCCACATCAGCGGGCTGCGCTCGGTCTCTATTGACGACGCGTGCTTTGCGGCCACCCGGATTAATCGCCTGAAAATCAGGCCTCGGCTGATTATAAGGCCGTTTTTCAGCAAAAACCCGGATTTTCTCCATTTTACCGCCGAATAGGCTGTCAGAGCGGCGGCTAAGGCGACGTCCCTGATTGAAGATAAAATCACCGATACCGTATCCCCGCTGTAAAAAACCGCGCGCAGTACCGGAAGCAGCAAAAGCAGCAGCCATTTTTTTATGTCGTAATACAGGTGCAGGGGGTGGGGACGCTGCAAAAAACCACCTTCTTGTTTTCGCCGGTTCATTCTTCAAGCTCTTCAAGCGCGGCGGCAAGCTGTTCCGCCTGCTCCTTTGAAAGCAGCGGCAGGAAGGCGGCGCCGCCGGCAAACCTTATCGCAATGGTGCGGCAACCGAACAGCCTTTGCGCCGGCGTCGAGCAGACCTCAAAGGCGCGGATTGCGTCCGCCGGCAAAAACAGCTCCTTTTTTACAAAAACGCCTGATACCACCTTAACGGCGCGGCCGTCAAAACTGACCCGAAACCTCCCGACATAGCGAGGAGGGTACCAGAACGCGGCGGCGACGGTTGCGGCACCGAAAACAAATGCGAGCGGCAGCAGCCGGGGGGTGGTGAGCCCCGCGAGCGCGGAGACAAACGAGGTTGTGGCAATGCCCAGCGCCGATATCCAGACGGTTATCACCTTTTTGGCTCCTTTGCCGGCAAAAAAACGCACAATGCGGCCTCCCCTAATGCTGGCATTAAATGCGGGAGTTCAGGCGTCAGGGCCGGCGGTGGTGCCTGTGTCGGCGGGCTCGGTCGGGAAGACTTCGGTCAAAGAAATATACTCGGCTTTCACGAAAGCCTCGCCGTCTTTGAATTTAATTTTGTACCAGTCCCCTTCAATCCCGATTATGGTTACCCGCTCGCCGTATTGAAGCCCGCCGATTGCCTCGTAATATGTGTTCGACGTCTTTCTGACATGCAGGGACGAGGCAACGCACCATCCATACGCGGGCAGTTTGTCGGGCGTTGCGGGAGCCGGCGTGGTGCTGCTGGCAGTTGTAGTCGGGGCGGTCGCGGTTGTGGTGGGGTCAGTCGAGGCAGAAGTCGCGGCAGAAGCCGCGGCGGAGGAATGCCCGCCGTCCTGTTCTTTACATCCGGTTGCCGCCACAAAAATTACTGCCGCCAAAAAGGCAAGGCAGATTGCCGCGCCAAAGCCGAAGCGCCTGGCTTTAATATCCTGCACTGCCATCACTCCTTTAAATGCGGATATGTATTATAATTTGCCGGGGCAAGAAAAATATGCGCAGCGGGAAGTTTACACGAAAACCGGCAAGCGGTATGCGCTTGCCGGCAGTTTTGTTCAATTATGCCCCACCGTGCCGTATACAGCCAATATAACCTGCCTACCTCGTCAGCAGGTGGGCGCCGCCTGATGCGTTCACGCTCCCTTCGTCCCGCAAAAGCGGGGAGGTCTGCAATCCGGCACCAGAGCTGGGCTCCCTATTCTATAATGTAGTAGGGTTATTTGTGCTGTGGTCCGCGTGCACGGCAGGGATGGATACTTTCAGTTTAACTCTTCTGGCTGTTCGATTTCCTCTATTTTGTAAAGCTCGGACAGCCTTTCTTCGAAAATATCCGCGATTTGGTCAAACAGCTGGTCGTCGTCAATGGTAACCAGCATCTCCTCGCCGTCTTCTTCCTGTACTGAGAGGATGAACAGTTCGCCGTCATCGTTCAGGGTGTCTGAAGGGTTGTCGTAAACCGGAAGCAGGGCGACAAAGCGTCCGTCTTCTGTTTCGATGGCGTCCAGAACCTCAAACTCGTGTTCCAGACCTTCCTCATCTATGACAGTTACGATATCCGGCCCGAAGCCTTGGTCATTCACTATTGCAACATCCTTTCAATCCGCTAAAGCGGGGCGGCAGCGGGTTCTGCCTTCGGTATTATTTTAACTTAATACCGTCCCTTTCGTCAAGCCCAATATGACGGGTGGAAAAGAATTCTTTATTCGATAATTATTAAGAATTTGCGCGTTTTAATGTCCCTAATATTATGGTATACTTTATATATTATATTCAGGCGAATTGTGGTGGTGCATCGTGAAAAAGCCCGAAAAAATGAATGAGCTGCGCAGGCAGGCGCTGGCGCTGCCGAGGCAGCCCGGCGTTTACATCATGAAAGATGCCCAGAACAACATTATATATATCGGAAAGGCCAAAGCGCTGAAAAACCGCGTCAGCCAGTATTTCGGCTCGGACGCGGGACAGAGCGAGAAGGTGCGCCGGATGGTGCCCAAAGTCGACCGTTTTGAGTACATCGTTACCGACAACGAGTTTGAGGCGCTGGTTCTCGAATGCTCGCTGATTAAACAGTACAGCCCGAAATACAACATACTGCTTAAGGACGACAAGGGTTACCGCTATATCAGGATTTCTCCCCCTCCGTTCCCCCAAATATCGGTGGCGCTCCAAAAGCGGGAGGACGGGGCGCGGTATCTCGGCCCGTATATCAGCGGGTATGTGGTGAAAGAGGCGGTGGACGAGGCAAACCGTATCTTTCAGTTGCCGGTATGCGGCAGGGCCCTCGGCGCCGGCAGGAAGGAGCGGCCCTGCCTGAATTTTTACATCCACAGGTGCTGCGCGCCGTGCAGCGGAAAGGTATCTGAGGAAGAGTACAACGAGCGGGTGGAGCAGGCAATCGAGTTTTTGACCCGCGGAAGCGTCGAGGTTTTGTCTTCGCTGACGCGGCAGATGAACGAGGCGGCTGAAAATCTGGAGTTTGAAAAGGCGGCGAGGCTGCGCGACCGGATAAACGCGATTAAAAAGCTGGGCGAAAAGCAGAAGGTTGTGCGCTCAAAAGTAAAGAACCAGGACGTCATCGCGCTTGCCAGAAGCGGGAAGGGTATCTTTTTTGAGATTTTCAGGTTTAAAAAAGGCGCGCTATACGACAGGGAGGACTTTTTGGTGGACGGGGACCAGAGCCTTCCTGCCGTGAGGGCGGAATTTATCCGGCGGTATTATTCAATGCGGGATAACGTGCCGCCGCGGATAGCGATTGACGGGGAGATTGAGGACAGGGAGATAACCGGGCGGTGGCTCAGCGAAAAGGCAGGAAGAAAAGTGCGGATTGTCAATCCGCAGAAAGGCGAGCAGGCCCGGCTTGTGCAGATGTGCCGCAGCAACGCGGCCGAGAGGGCCGCGCAGCATGACGGTATCGCCGGCAGGGACGCGGCGGCTTTGGACGAGCTTGCGCGGCTGCTCGGACTGAAAAAGCCTCCTCAGGTGATTGAAAGCTACGACGTTTCAAACACCGCAGGCTCAGATACCGTCGCCGGCATGGTGGTGTTTGAAAACGCGCGGCCGCTTAAATCCGCCTACCGAAGGTTTAAAATCAAAACCGTAATCGGGCAGGACGATTACGCGGCAATGCAGGAGGCAGTCGCAAGGCGGCTTGACGAGTATCAGGCGCGCAAAGGGGAAGACAGCGGGTTTGGCAGGCTGCCCGACCTTATACTGGTGGACGGCGGCAGGGGGCATGTGTCGGCGGTACGCTCGGTTTTGAAAGCCAAAGGGCATGACATTCCGGTGTTCGGGATGGTCAAGGATTCGCGGCATAAGACCCGCGCGATATCCTCCGAGGGCGGCGAAATCGCGATAAGCGGCAGGCGTTCCGCGTTTTCGCTGGTATCCTCGATACAGGAGGAAGTGCACAGGTTTACGGTGGAGTACCACCGCCGGCGGCGGGCAAAGGGTAGTACCGGCTCGTCGCTGACCAAAATCGAGGGCGTGGGCGAGAAAAGGGCCGCGGCACTCTTAAAGCATTTCGGCTCCATTAAGGCGGTCAGGGCGGCAAGCGTGGACGAGCTTGCGGCCGTCAGGGGGATGACCCGGCCTGCCGCCGAGGCTGTGCGCAGGTATTTTGAAACGGACGAATGACAAAAACCGGACTTTTTAACCCTACACAAAATCGCTGTATTAACAAAAAGCCGGCCAGTATGAATTGCCAGTATGAATTATTTGTTTGACTTTATTATACTGTAGGTTAGACAAATACGGAGGGTTGTTATGGTTCTGAAAGACAAAAACGGCTCGGTGCTGCTCACCCTTGACGTGTACGACCTCGACAGCGCGTACAACCTTGCGCCCCATACCCATCAAGAGCTTGAGATATCCTGCGTCCTTGAGGGCAGAGGCCGGTACTATATCGAAAGCCGGGAATACGACATTTTGCCGGGCGACGTTATTATTCTGAGTAACACCGAGACGCACGCGGTCAGGATTGATGAAGGCTGTCTTTTAAGGCATATGGTAATCCGTTTTGACCCGTCGTTCATCTGGAATTCCCTTGCAAACGACATTGATTATAATTTCCTGCTGGTTTTTTACGAGCGCGGCCGGAATTTTTCAAACCGCTTAGACAGGGACAATCCCGCGACCGCGAGGATTTTCTCGCTTATGCTGGATATTCAGAGGGAGTTTAAAGAGAAGAAGCTGTGCTACGAGCTGATTATAAAAATCAAGCTCCAGACCATTTTTGCCGAAATCCTGCGCAATTTTGATTACATCGACAGGGAGAAGATGGTCAAACCTCTGTCCGGCGGCGATATATTCCACCTCAACAAGGTTATAGACCACATCAACAAAAACCTCGACAGCGAATTAAGGCTTGGGGAGCTCGCCGAGATGGCGCACTTAAGCCCCACCTATTTTTCAACACTGTTCAAACGGTTTAACGGGGTGTCCCCGATTGAGTACATAGTTCATAAAAGGGTGCAAAGGGCAATTGAGCTTATACGCACCACCGACCTGAACCTCACCGAAATCGCGATGGCGTGCGGGTTTAACAACGCCACCAATTTCTATAAGGCGTTCAATAAGGTTACCGGAAGGACTCCGGCCTCTTACCGGCGCAAAAACCAGAGCGGCGCCGGTTGAAAATAGTTTAATAAATTAGATAGGATAGTTGCTGATATGATTGGATTTTGAAGTATAATATTTGGTGGATATATTTGTAAAGCAAAAAAAATATGCTCAATACAGGTTTATATTAAACCGGATAGGAGGAATGATGATATGAAACTCGGTGTTTTGACAGTGCCTTTGCAGGCAATGCCGGCAAGGGATGCGTTCGCTTATCTGAGCGGCCTTGGGGTGGAGGCGGTTGAGCTTGGTACCGGCGGGTATACGAACGACAACCACTTAAGGCCGTCGGAATACCTCGACAATCCGGCTAAAATCGAGGAGTACAAGGCGATGCTGAAGGAATACAACCTCGAAATCAGCGCGCTGTCCTGCCACGGAAACCCTGTCCATCCCGACAAGAAGACAGCCGAGGGCTACCACAAGGCATTTGTGGACACCTGCCGTCTCGCGCAGATGCTGGGCGTGGATACCGTGATTACCTTCTCAGGCTGTCCGGGCGACTGCGAGGAATCAAAGCGCCCGAACTGGGTTACCTGCGCGTGGCCGAACGAGTACGGCGAAATCCTTGAATGGCAGTGGAGTAAGGTGCTTATCCCGTACTGGAAAAAGGCGGCGGAGATTGCGCAGTCTTACGGCGTCAAAAAGATTGCGTTTGAAATGCACCCCGGCTTTTGCGTGTATAACCCGGCGACCCTGCTTCGCCTGCGCGAGGCGGTCGGGGATATTATCGGCGCCAACTTCGACCCAAGCCATCTGATCTGGCAGGGGATTGACCCGGTTGCGGCGCTGCGCGAGCTCAAGGGCGCGGTCCACCATTTCCACGCCAAGGACACCCGCGTTGACAGGTACAACACCGCAGTCAACGGCGTGCTGGATACCCGTTCGTTCACCGATATGTATAACCGCAGTTGGGTGTTCCGCACGGTCGGCTACGGCTCGGACGTCAAGCTGTGGAAGGATATGATTTCCACGTTAATGCTTATCGGCTATGACGGCGCGGTCAGCATAGAGCACGAGGACGGGCTGATGTCCCCGCGCGAAGGCTTGGAGAAAGCCGTCGCTTTTCTTAAAGAAATCATAATCTCTGAACAACCCGAAGCAATGTGGTGGGCTTAATCAAAAGGTTAGAAAGGTAAGATTGTAAGCTATGAACCAGTATAAAGCCGCAATTGTCGGCTACGGAAACATGGGGCGCTGGTACAGGTTGAACGTCAGTGAAAAACAAAGGGTACTTATTACCGGAGCCTATGACATTGAGCCGCAGCGCATGGAAAAGGCGCGCGAGGACGGACTTAAGACTTATCCGTCGTATGAGGCCCTGCTCGCAGACGATGAGATTGACATTGTGGTTGTCGCCACGCCGAACAATTTTCACCTTCCTCAGGCCTGTCAGGCGATGGAAGCCGGAAAGTTCGTGGTGTCTGAGAAACCGGTGGCAATGTCAAGCGCGGAACTGCAGGAAATGATGGACTGCTCAAAAAGGACGGGCATCGGTTTCACCGTCCATCAAAACCGCAGGGCGGACGCCGATTACCTCGCGATGCGCGACGCGGTGGACAAAGGCCTTCTGGGCAGTGTTTTTCAGATAGAGTCGCGGGTTACGGGCTCAAGAGGGATACCCGAAGGCTGGCGCCAGTACGCGGTGGCCGGCGGCGGCATGATGCTTGACTGGGGCGTCCATCTTATCGACCAGATTGTGATGATGATGAGCCCCGCAAAGGTTACCAACATTTACTGCGAGCTCTATCATGTCAACTATAAAGAGTGCGACGACGGGTTTAGGCTGATGATGTATTTCGAAACCGGGCCGTCGGTGATGATAGAGGTCGGCACAAGCCATTTCATAAGCGCGCCGCGCTGGTATGTGTGCGGGGACCTCGGAGCGCTGGTTATCCCAAACTGGGACTGCAACGGGAAAGTCATCCGCGCCGCAAATCACGAAGTGCGCTGGGAAGAGGAGATAATCCATACAAAAGCCGGCCCGACAAAGACCATGGCTCCCCGCGCAAAGAATACCATAGAAGAAATCGCTATAGACGGAAATCAATGGCACCCGGATTACGGCGGGTTTTTCCGCAATCTGGCCGACCATCTCGACGGCAACGCCGAACTGCTGGTCAAGCCCGAAGAGGCTATGCGGGTGATGCGGGTGATGGAGGCGGCGTTTGAATCCCACCGTACCCGCTCGGTGGTAAAATGCAGTATCTAAAGAATGAGGTGAAACGGCATGCTCCGGGTTACGGTATGGAATGAGAATATCCACGACAAAAAGGATTATGTCAGAGCGGTTTATCCCGATGGTATCCACGGTGCGGTTGCCGCCGCGGTCAAGGAGCTTGAGGACGTTAAGATGCATATCGCCACTTTGGACCAGCCGGAGTGCGGTCTGCCCGACGATGTGCTTGACAACACCGATGTTTTGATATGGTGGGGGCACATGGCGCACCGCGAGGTACCGGACGAGCTTGCTCAGAAAGTCAGGGAGCATGTCAACAAGGGAATGGGCTTTATTGCGCTGCATTCCGCCCATCTTTCAAAACCGTTCAAGCTGCTGATGGGCACAAGCTGCTCGCTGCGCTGGCGGGACAAAGAATACGAGCGGGTCTGGTGCGTAAATCCCGGCCACCCGATAGCGGAAGGCATCCCGCCGTTCTTTGAGTTGGAACGTGAAGAAATGTACGGTGAGTTTTTCGACATCCCCCATCCCGAAAGCCTGGTTTTCCTTGGCTGGTTCAGGGGCGGCGAGGTGTTCAGGTCGGGTTGCTGCTGGACGCGCGGGCTTGGAAAGGTGTTTTATTTCCAGCCCGGGCACGAGACCAATAACTCGCTGAACAATCCCTATGTCCGGAAAATCATCCGCAACGCGGTGCGCTGGGCGGCTCCCGCAAACCGCCGCGAAAAACTGGATTGTCCAAATCCCATCCCCGCCGAGGAAATGGTTAGTCAGGGAATGGATATAGGCTGGTATTAATATAAAAAACCGCCGATTTAGCTGGCAGTAGATTTTTGCAACGATAAAAGATAAGAATTAACTTTCAATGTATGGGGTGGCAGCTTATGCCACCTCGTTTATATATATACAGGGTCTTGCGCAGGTTAGGAAATTAGTTAAAAAAGGTTTATAATCAAAGCTTGACAATCATGTTGACAGATTGTGCAGACCAATGCGATTATTATGATGGTAATTATTGACAGATATTTTGGCCGCAAATATATAAAAATAGCTGAAAGGTTTTTTTGTGATAATAAATCCAAAGTTGCTAAAAATTATAGTAGCAATATTATTCATTGCACTTTTTATTACAATATATCTCTTTTGGGATGATATATTTTTCGGAAAAATTGATAACAATGCGGTGGAAAAAATAAATATAACAATTAATGGCCTGTTTGCGCAGAGCATAAATGAAAATATTAATGCAGTCATTGAAGACAAAAATTCTATCATCTCAATTATTAATCTTGAAGATTTAATCAGAAAAAAAGATGGTACAAATCGATTTTTAAAGCGGGCTCCCTGGAAAATAAATATTGAATACACCCTAAGCGATGGAAGGGTTATTTCCCGATATTATAAAGGGCAAAAAAACTTTGAAGAATTAAGAACCAAATTATCTGAAATACCGGAAATAAAAAAAGAGGTTAAATAAAGCGGGACCGGCTATGTAAATAACATATTCAGCTCTGATAATTTAATAACAAGGCCGGGGCGGTGAGCCGACGCCGCTCCGGCCTTGTTATATAGAAATAAGGTCAAGGAAATCGTCTTGATTTATTGCTCATCAAAAACGGCAAGTTGTATCTAGGTTTTTCCCAAATTTGTGTTATACTATAAAGAAAAGTAAAGCATATTCCGGGGATAATGTTTGGAAGGAATGGTACTTAAGATGCGCTTGCTGCTGATTGACGGAAACAGCATAATCAACCGGGCCTTTTACGGCATAAAGCTCCTGTCCACCAAGGACGGGCTGTATACCAACGGGCTGTACGGGTTTTTGCTGATACTGCAGAAATTAAGGGAGGAGTTCAATCCGTCCGGGATTGTGGCGGCTTTTGATTTGCACTATCCCACCTTCCGCCACAGGGAATACCCGGAATACAAGGCTAAAAGAAAGCCTATGCCAGACGAGCTCCGGCAGCAGGTGCCGATTCTAAAGGAGATACTGGAGCTTTTGGGTTGCCATGTTGTGGAAAAGGAGGGGTACGAAGCCGACGACATACTCGGCACCCTATCGGCGGCCGCCTGCCGGCAGAACGCCGAGTGTTTCATAGCGACCGGCGACAGGGACTCCCTGCAGCTTGTGAACAACTGCGTAACCGTCCTGCTCGCGGCTACCAGATTTGGCAGGGCCGAGACAGTGGTCTGCAATACCGAGGCGATACGGGAGAAATACGGCTTGACTCCCGCGCAACTGATTGATTTAAAGGCGCTGATGGGGGACGCGAGCGACAATATCCCCGGCGTCCCCGGCGTGGGCGAAAAAACCGCGCTCCTGCTTTTGCAGGAATACGGCAGTCTTGACAATATCTATCAAAACCTCGACAGCCTTGATATTAAAGACAGCCTGCGCGAAAAGCTCAGGGCCGGCAAGGACAGCGCCTACTTAAGCAGGCGGCTGGGCACCATATTCTGCGACGTGCCGATTGAGCTGGATATCGGCTCATATATGCAAAAACAGGTCAAAAGCGGGGAACTGGCAGCTTTGTTTTCAAGGCTTGAGTTTTTCTCGTGGATTGAAAGGCTGGGGCTTGACAGGGTCTCGCCAATCCCGTCCGAAAGCCCGGCGGAACCGGCCGGGGCGGTGCGGGCGGAGGGCGCGGAAGCTCTGCCCGCGGTCATTGAATGGGCAAGACGCCAAAAACGGCTTGACATAGCCGCGAACGTGGAAAACGGCAAGCTTGCCGCTGTGGCCGCCGCGTTTGACGGCAGGGTCGCGGTTATCCCCGCCGACGCTAATGGGTTTGACGAACTGATAGGTTTAATCTGTGACCCCGAAATAAAAAAGCGGCTGGCTGACTCCAAGATGTTGTGCTCCGCGCTGCTCAAAGAGGGGAAAAGACCATGTTCGGTTGAGTTTGACGCGACGCTCGCGGGGTACCTGCTCAACCCGCTGGCATCCGACTATTCGCTGTCAAGGCTTGCGCAGGAATACGGAGTGTTTGCCCCAAACGTCGAGGGGGAGGATTTCGGTGTCGCGGCGCTGCCGGCGGTCGCCGACAGGCTGGAAAAGGAGCTTGCGGCGCAGGGGCAGGAAAAACTGCTGCGCGGGGTTGAAATCCCGCTTAGCGCTGTGCTCGCCGATATGGAAACCCACGGGTTTGAGGTGGACAGGCAGGGGATTGAGGAGTTCGGCGCGGCGCTGGACGCGCGGATTGCCGGCATACAGCGCGAGATTACCGCGCAGGTCGGGTACGAGTTCAATTTAAACAGCCCGAAACAGCTCGCGCAGGCACTGTTTGAGGATTTGGGGCTGCCCGCGAGGAAGAAAACCAAGACAGGGTACTCCACAAACGCCGAGGTGCTGGAGGAATTGAGGTTCGCCCATCCCGTAATCGAGATGATTCTTGACTACCGAATGCTCTCAAAGCTGAAATCCACCTACTGCGACGGATTGCTTAAAGCAATAGGCGGCGACGGCAGGATACACAGTTCGTTCAACCAGACCGAAACCCGCACCGGCAGGATTTCCTCAACCGAGCCGAATTTGCAGAACATCCCGGTAAGGCAGGAACTGGGCCGGGAGATGAGGCGGTTCTTCAATGCCAGAGAAGGGTGGCTGCTGTGCGACGCCGACTACTCCCAGATTGAGCTGCGGGTGCTCGCGCACATGTCGGGCGACAAAAATATGACCAAAGCGTTTAATACCGGCGCCGACGTTCACACCGCGACCGCCGCGCAGGTTTTCGGGGTGCCTGAGGATATGGTAACCCCAATCATGCGCTCCCGCGCCAAAGCGGTGAATTTCGGGATAGTTTACGGTATCGGCGCGCATTCCCTGTCGCAGGATATCAAGGTATCGTACAGGGAGGCAAAACACTATATCGACCAGTACCTTGCCCATTATTCCGGGATTGCAGGGTTTATGGAGAATATGATAAAATTCGCGAAAGAGAACGGGTACGCGGTTACAATGTTCGGGCGCCGGCGGCCGGTGCCGGAGATAAGGTCGTCCAACGCCTCGGTGCGCGCGTTCGGCGAGAGGGTAGCAAGGAATATGCCGATACAGGGCACCGCGGCGGACATCATCAAAATCGCGATGGTGAAAGTCCACAGGCGGTTGGCTGACGAAGGTATGAGGGCGCGGCTAATCCTTCAGGTGCACGACGAGCTGATTGTGGAGGCACCCGAAGAGGAGGCGGAAAAAGCCGCCGCGATACTCAAGGAGGAGATGGAGTCGGCGGCGGATTTGTCGGTTAAGCTGGTCGCAGACGTCAATATCGGCAGGACGTGGTATGACGCAAAGGGTTAAGCCCGATAGGCAAATGGCGGATTGGGAGTGAACCGGATGAGGATTTTATTCGTATGCACCGGCAATACCTGCCGCAGCCCGATGGCGGCGGCGTTAATGCGCCGCGAACTTGACAAGCGCGGCGTGGGGAATATAATTATAGATAGCGCCGGACTGGCGGCGTTCGGGCAGCCCGCAAGCCCGAACGCAGTCGCCGCAATCGAGGAGCTGGGCGGCGGGTATTCGCAGATTTTGAAGGAACACAGATCGTCCACGGTAACAAGGGAAATGCTTGAGCAGTCGGATATTATTGCGGTGATGAGCGATTCGCACGCCAAAGCGGTGATTGGACTGGGTGCCGACCCCGAAAAAGTGCGGGTACTCGCGGGCGGCGGTAACGGGATAGAAGACCCGTTTATGGGGGATATCAATGTTTACAGGCAGACCCGCGACCAGCTTGAAAAGGCGGTCAGGGATTTAGCCGACGACAACATCAAAAACGAGGAATAAAATTTTAAGTAAAACGATAAATATTATACAACACGATATTTCCCTTAAGAAAGGCTTTGGTTAAAGGATGGAAGTGAACTGTAAACCTCCGGACCTTGTGATTACGCACATGGCGGTCGACCACCTCGACGATTTGGCGCAGCTTGAAAGCATGGCTTTTTCGCGCCCGTGGTCGTATGACGCGCTGGCGGAGGAACTTCAAAACCCCCTGGCGGTATTTTTTGTGGCCGAGGACGTTGAGACCGAGCGGTCGCTGGGGTATATCGGAATGCACCACATCCTGGATGAGGGTCTGATTGCGAATATTGTGGTCCATCCGGGCTATAGAAGGCTGGGGATAGGCACCCGGCTTGTAAACGAAGTGATTGAATACGCGAAAAAACACGACATCAAGCGCCTGACTCTGGAAGTCAGGGCGTCCAACGCTCCGGCGATTGCACTTTATGAGAATATGGGATTTAAAAAAGAGGGCGTGCGCCGCGGGTTTTACGATTCGCCCAAAGAGGACGGGCTGATTTATTCGCTGGAATTGTAATTTCAAAGCTTGGAGGAATTGATTATGCCGCATGTAAGCGTAACAATGTGGCCGGGGCGCACCGAAGAACAAAAACGGGCTCTGGCGGACAGGATTGTAAGCGCCGTCAGGGAAACCCTCGGCGCGAGCGATAACTCTATCACCGTCTTGATAGAGGAAATCGAGCCGTCTGCATGGCCCAAAGCGGTTTACAAACCTGAAATAGTGGATAAGGCGGATAAACTGTATAAAAAACCGGGGTACGGTTACAGCAAAGAGGAATTGGAAGGCTGATTTCACTGCTGCCGGCGGACATCCGTGTTCGCCGTTTGTTTTTGTATTTGAGGCTGGAAAGGGCTTGAAACTGGGTTATGAAAATACTTGCGATAGAAACGTCCTGCGATGAGACCGCGGCCGCGGTGGTGGAGGACGGCAGGAGAGCTTTATCGAACGTGGTCGCCTCTCAGGTGGAGGAGCACAGGATATACGGCGGGGTGGTGCCTGAGATTGCGAGCAGGCGCCATGCCGAAGAGATTGCCGGCATTACAAGGCAGGCGTTAGAACAGGCCGGCGCGACACTCGGCGAGATTGACGCCGTCGCTGTAACTCATGCCCCCGGGCTTATCGGGGCGTTGCTGGTCGGGGTCAATTTTGTGAAAGGGCTGGTGCTGTCCACCGGCATGCCGCTGATACCGGTACACCACCTCAAATCCCATATCGCGGCGAATTACCTCGCATTTTTGGAGCTTGAGCCGCCTTTTCTGTCGCTGGTGGTGTCCGGCGGGCACAGCCATATCATCCATGTGTTGGACTACACCGATTTTAAGGTTTTGGGCAAAACAAGGGACGATGCCGCCGGGGAATGTTACGACAAGGTTGCCCGCCTCCTCGGAATGCCCTATCCCGGCGGGGTCTACCTCGACAAAAAGGCGAGGGAGGGCGACCCCGACGCTTACCATCTGCCCCACCCAAGGGTTGACGGCAGCAGGTACGATTTCAGCTTTTCGGGGTTAAAAACAGCGGTAATCAACCTTCTGCATAATGCGGAGCAAAAAGGTGAAACTGTGAATACAGCCGACCTTTGCGCCTCGTTTCAAAAAACCGCGGTGGACGTGCTGGTTGAGAACACCCTGCTGGCCGCCAAAGACTGCAAGGCCGGCAAGGTTGTGCTGGCAGGCGGGGTTTCCGCCAATTCCGCGCTGCGCGAGCGGATGGAGAAGGAATGCGGCAGGCTGGGGCTGCAGCTTTATTATCCTCCCCTGTCATTTTGTTCGGACAACGCGGCGATGGTGGGCTCGCAGGCTTATTATGAGTATAAAGCCGGAAATGTTGCCGGGCTTGATTTGAACGCGTACGCTTCTCTGCCGGTAGGCTGAACTGATTTTAATGGTTTTATATAAATTTTTGGCGGATTTGCAGGATTGATTGTTCAAAAATGCAAATCCGTTTTAAAGTTGTCAAAAAGCTCATATTTTATTATTGAAATCCCGACTGCATATGTAGTATAATAAACCCAATATCGTTTTTTTTACATTACAAATGTTAATTGACAGGAAAGGTGAATAAAATGACAAAAAACCAATCTGTCCTCTCATGGCTTCAGGAGCAAAAGAATCTGGTGCAGCCCGACAGGGTTGTGTGGATAGATGGCTCGCAGGAACAGCTTGAAGCCCTGCGCGCCGAAGCCTGCGAAACCGGCGAGATGATTAAGCTGAACCAGGAAAAGCTGCCCGGCTGTTACCTCCACCGCACCGCGGTCAACGACGTCGCGCGGGTGGAGCACCGCACCTTCATCTGCTCAGAGAAAGAGGAGAACGCAGGCCCCACCAACAACTGGATGGAACCGGCCAAGGCGTATAAAATGCTTTACGATATCGCAAGGGGCAGCTACCGCGGCAGGACCATGTATGTAATCCCGTATTCGATGGGCCCGGTCGGCTCGCCTTTTGCGAAATACGGGATTGAGGTTACCGACTCCATCTATGTGGTCCTGAACATGGCCATCATGACCAGAATAGGAAAGGACGTACTTGAGGCTCTCGGCGACAGCGCCGACTGGGTCAGGGGACTGCACTGCAAATGCGATATTGACGAGGAAAAGCGGTATATCTGCCACTTCCCGCAGGACAACACCATCATTTCGGTAAACTCCGGCTACGGCGGCAACGTTCTTTTGGGCAAGAAATGTTTCGCGCTGCGGATTGCGTCCCACCTCGGCCGCAAGGAAGGCTGGATGGCCGAGCACATGCTGATACTCGGTATCGAAAACCCGCAGGGCGAAGTTAAATACATAGCCGCGGCCTTCCCGTCGGCGTGCGGAAAAACCAATCTGGCAATGCTTATCCCGCCCGAAGTTTACAGGAAAAAGGGGTACAAAGCGTGGTGCGTCGGGGATGACATCGCGTGGATGCGGATTGGCGAGGACGGGCGACTGTGGGCGGTAAATCCCGAAAACGGCTTTTTCGGCGTCGCGCCCGGCACCAATATGAAATCCAACCCCAACGCGCTGATTTCGACTATGAGGGATTCCATCTTTACAAACGTCGTCCACAACCTCGACGACAACACCGTATGGTGGGAAGGGCTGGACGACAACCCGCCCAAAAACGCGCTTAACTGGAAGGGCGAGAAATGGGATTACACCGACGGCTCAAAGGGCGCTCATCCTAATTCGCGGTTTACCTCCCCGGCGAAGAACTGCCCGTGTATTTCCCCGGAATTTGATTCCGGCAAAGGGGTGCCGATTGACGCGATTGTGTTCGGCGGCCGCCGCGCGAAAACCGCGCCGCTGGTCTACCAGTCCCGCGACTGGAACCACGGGGTGTTCGTAGGCTCGATTATGGCGTCCGAAACCACCGCCGCCGCGACCGGCGCGGTCGGAGTGGTGCGCCGCGACCCGATGGCGATGCTGCCGTTCTGCGGGTACCACATGGCCGATTACTGGGCACACTGGCTTGAGATGGGCGAAAAGCTTGGGGATAAGGCGCCCAAAATCTTTAACGTCAACTGGTTCAGGCTTGACGACAACGGCAAATTCATCTGGCCGGGATTTGGCGAAAACCTGCGTGTGCTGGAATGGATTATCAACCGCTGCGAAGGCAAGGCGGACGCGGCAGAGGCCCCGATTGGCTATCTGCCCAAACCCGATGACATCAACCCTGAAGGGCTTGATTTTTCGGTGGATGCCCTGAAGTCAATCCTTGAAGTGGACAGGGATTTGTGGCTGCAGGAAGTAAAGGATATCGAGGAGTTTTACAAAAAGTTCGGAGACAAAGTCCCCGCAGAGCTGAAAAAGCAGCTCGAAATCCTGAAAGCGAAATTAAGCTAAAAAGCGAAAGGCGGCTGAAAAGCCGCCTTTTTAAATGTCAGATATCCGCGTGTGATAGATAGATGAAATGGTATACGGCTGATGTAAGCGCATAGTTTTTAGCGGCGGCGGGCGGTCAGCCTTCCAGATTGCCGTTCGCCGCGGCTTTCAGATAGGCGTTGATGAACCCGTCAATGTCGCCGTCCATCACGGCGTTGATATTGCCGGCCTCAAAACCGGTGCGGTGGTCCTTGACCAGAGTGTACGGCATGAATACGTAGGAGCGGATTTGGTTTCCCCACGCGATTTGGGATTGGTTGCCTTTGATATCCTCAATTTTTTCGTAATGCTCCCGCTCCTTGATTTCAAGCAGCTTGGATTTCAGCATTTTCATCGCGGTCTCGCGGTTTTGGTGCTGGCTGCGCTCGTTCTGGCAGGAGACCACTATTCCGGTGGGTATGTGGGTGATACGGACCGCCGATTCGGTCTTGTTGACATGCTGGCCGCCTGCCCCGCCCGACCGGAAGGTGTCAACCTTCAAATCCTCAGGGCGGATTTCCACCCTAATCGAGTCGTCGATTTCGGGAACCACCTCAATGGCCGCGAACGAGGTGTGCCGCCTGCCTGAGGCGTCAAAAGGGGAAACCCTCACAAGGCGGTGGACTCCGGCCTCGGATTTGAGATAGCCGTATGCGTTAAGGCCGGTTATCAGGATTGAGGCGCTTTTTATTCCGGCCTCGTCCCCGTCGAGGTAGTCCAGCACTTTATATCTGAACCCGCGGCGCTCTGCCCAGCGGGTATACATCCTGTAAAGCATTTCCGCCCAGTCCTGCGCTTCGGTGCCGCCCGCGCCGGCGTGAAAAGTCAGTATCGCGTTTTTGCTGTCAAACTCGCCTCTGAGCAGGGTGGAAAGACGCTGGTCCTCCAAATCCTTTTTGATTTGCTCGACGGCCTCGGCGCATTCCCCAAACAGGGATTCGTCCTCTTCCTCGTCCGCAAGCTCAATCAGGGTCAGCGCGTCGTTGTAGGCCCTGACCAGCCGCTTATATTTTGATATGGTCTCCTTAAAGCCGGAGATTTTCTGAAGAACCGACTGCGCCGCCTCCATGTCGTCCCAAAAATCCGCGGCCGCAGCCTTTGTTTCAAGCTCGGACAGCTCGCGCCGGCAGCGTTCAAGGTTAAGCGCGGCCGCAAGGTCGTCCATGTCGGTCTTAAGCGCCTCAAGCGCGAGTTTCAGTTCTTCGTATTGGAGCATGTATTTCATCCTTTATAGAGATTTAAGATATGTATCACCAATGGTAATTATATTGGATTTTTAAATTGATGTAAAGATAAAGATACGCGGGTTCGGGTCTGCGCGTCCCCGGCCGCCAAAAAATGGCGGAGTCTGTACTTGACTATGTAATTATAAGTTGTTATAATTACCACATTGTGTTATTATATACAATACAGTAAGCGTGCTTAAGTACGCGTCTTATCCTTGCTCCGGGTCATGTCCCGGGGCCATTAGTCCATGAGGAGGTGCAAAAATGGCAGTAGAAAAGAAAAATTCCTACGAAGCAGTGCTGGTGTATTCCACCACCCTTGGCGAGGACGGTATTGCGGAAATCGAGGGAAAATTCAAGGCCCTGATTGAAGAGCATGCCGAATCCGTCGAAACGGACGAGTGGGGCAAGCGCAGGCTGGCTTATCCGATTAAGGACGAGAACGAAGGCTTCTACGTGCTTTATCGGTTCGTCTGCTCCCCTGATTTCCCCGCCGAGCTCGACCGCGTTTGCAAAATCACCGAGGGCGTGCTGCGTTCGCTGATTGTCCGTATTGATGATTAAAAGGAGGGACTGTAATGCTTAATGTGGTTTGCCTTATGGGAAGGCTGGGCTCAGACCCGGAGCTTAAGTATACTCCCTCGCAGGTTCCGGTAACGAATTTCAGCATAGCGGTTCAGCGCACTTATATGCCGAAAAACAGTACCGAAAGGCCGACCGACTGGATTGACATTGTCGCGTGGCGCAATACTGCCGAGTTTATCACCAGGTATTTCCGCAAGGGCTCGATGATTATCGTGCAGGGCTCAATCCAGACCCGCAACTACGTTGACAGGGAAGGCAACAGGCGCACCGCTTTTGAAGTGGTTGCCGACAACGTCTTCTTTGGCGATTCCAAGCGCGGTTTCACCGATAACGCCGGACCCCGGTTTGATTCGCAGTTGCCGCCGGCCGCCGAAGAAGAGGCACAGCCCGCTTTTTCAAATGCCGATGATACCGATTTTGAGGAGATTGTCGGCGATGACGATTTGCCGTTTTGATTTGCAGCGGAATTCTGTCTGAAGGAGGTTAATGGCTTGTCCGAAAAAGCTGAGAAAGTCGAAAGAAAGGAGCGCCCGGCGCGCGGCCGCAAGGGCCGCCGCAAGGTGTGCAGCTTCTGTGTAGATAAAATCGACAAGGTGGATTATAAGGACGTGGCGCGCCTTCGCAAGTGCATGTCCGAAAGAGCGAAAATCCTGCCCCGGCGCGTAACAGGCACCTGCGCGGGACACCAGCGCCAGCTGACGGTTGCGATTAAACGCGCGCGCCATCTCGCGCTGCTCCCGTTTGAAAGCGAATAAACGACCGATTGATTAAGGCGGCTTTTCAGCCGCCTTTTTTTATTGCCGCCGGATTAAAACGAAAGGGTTATATTAATTGTTTTATTGTAACCATACCTCAATTATTCATTATTCAATATTAATTATTCATTATTAATTATTAATTCCCTCCCTGTGTTTGACCCGTATAATCCGGCGCGGTTCCGGAAAAAATATTGGAAATGCACCGCTTATGGAGGAGAAAGGGTATATGGATGTTACCAGCTTTGAGTACCGCAAGCTCAGCGAAGAGGTATCGCCACGCTCCCCGGTTTTAAAAAACTGTATCATGGCGTTTCTCATTGGCGGGCTTATCTGCGCAATCGGGCAGGTGGCCACCGGTCTGTCGATGGAAGCGGGGATTGAAATCGAAAACGCGCGGCTGATTGGCGCGTCGGTGCTGATAGCCGCGAGCGCAATCCTGACCGCGTTCGACGTCTACGACAGTATCGCCAAACACGCCGGCGCCGGCACCATTGTGCCGATTACGGGGTTTGCGAACGCGATTGTCGCGCCGGCGATTGAGTTCAAAACCGAGGGGCTGGTGCTGGGTCTGGCGTCAAAGATGTTCACGATAGCCGGGCCGGTGCTGGTCTATGGGATAACCGCCTCGGTGATTTACGGGCTTGTATTGAACCTGCTGGCTTTGTTCAAATAAGGGGGAGTTTTTATGCCGGAGCGCAAAGGGCAGTATACTGTTACCTTATCCGGCCGCCCGACCATACTCGGATACTCCGCGGTCGCGGGCAAGCGGGAAGGAGAAGGGCCGCTCGGGCGGTACTTCGACATGGTGTTTGAGGACACCACTCTGGGCGAAAAGACGTGGGAGAAGGCTGAAAGCGCGCTGCAGCGCGAGGCTTTCACCCGCGCGCTCAACAAAGCGGGGGTTACCCCGTCGCAGGTCAATTACCTGTTTGCCGGCGATTTGCTCAACCAGAGCATAGCCTCAACCTTCGGAATGAGGGAATACGGAATACCGATACTCTGCCAGTTCGGGGCGTGCTCCACCATGACCCAGACGCTGGCGCTTGCGGCGATATTTGTGGACAGCGGCGCCGCCGACATCTGCGCGGCGGTAACATCCTCGCATTTCTGCTCCGCGGAACGGCAGTTCAGGTTCCCGCTGGAATACGGGGGGCAGCGCCCGCCGACCTCGCAGTGGACCGCGACCGCCGCCGGCGCTGTGGTAGTGGGGCTGGGCGGCAGCGGAGTGAGGGTGGCGGACGTAACGATTGGGTACATCACCGATTTCGGGATAAGCGACACCAACAACATGGGCGTCGCGATGGCCCCGGCTGCCACCGAAACCCTGACCGCCTATTTCAACGATACGGGGACAAAGCCGCAGGATTACGATTTAATCGTTACCGGTGATTTGGGCGCGGTTGGCTCCGAAATCTTCCTGCAGCTGATGGAGCGCAAAAACTTCCCGCTGGGCTCAAATTATTCGGACTGCGGCCTGCTGCTATACGACCGGAACAAACAGGACGTGCATGCCGGCGGCTCCGGCTGCGGCTGTTCCGCCGCGGTGCTCTGTTCGTATATTCTGGATAAGATGACTGCGGACGAGCTGAAAAATGTTCTGATTATCGCGACCGGCGCGCTGATGTCGCCGACGTCCTCCCAGCAGGGGGAAAGCATACCGGGAATAGCCCATCTGTGCCATCTTGTAAAAATGGAATGACATACGGTATCGGGGAAAATATCTGGTGGCATGAATCGGCAGTAAAACGGGCAAAAAAAGGAGATGGCGCTGCCCATCTCCTGAAAATATATGCGTATTGCCGGCCACCGGCGACTGTGAAATTCCTGTTTCGCAGCCGCTAATCATCCAGCATATTCATTGTAAGGCCGGTAATCAGCTTGGGATAAAAATACGTGGATTTCTGCGGCATTTTTTCGCCGGCCAGCGCCACGTCCCGGATTTCGGTAATGCGGGTGGGGTTGAGGATAAAACCGCACTGGTATTCGCCGCTGCTGACCCCGTCAAGCACCTGACTGATGTTGCGGGTGTATGTAAGGCTGCGCTGGTTTGCCATGTTCTCACGGTCAATCCCCATCAGCCGTTCGAGCACCAGCGAGTGGAGGATAGCCACGTCAAGCGAGCGGGAGGCGGGCGACAGCCCCGGCAGGAACTCTTCCATCACCGAGGTATCGCGCAGGGTCAGCAGGGTAAAGCTGCCGCCGCCGGCATAGAAAGCGAACGTATGGCGCCCTGCTTGATACCCGCTTTGGAGCGCCTGATTTATTGACGAAAGCTCAATGCCTTTTGTTATCTCAAAATACTTTTCACATTCGGCGATTATGCGGTCGGGCGCAAAGTCTTTAATCCCTCTTACCAGACGGTGGGTGGGAAAAACCACAAGACCGGGATGGCTCATTTCGACCATCGCCATCATCACATAATCGGAGGCGGCGCCTGCGGGCGCCCCTTTTTCGCGCAGATGGTTGCGGTAGTTCAGCGCGGTTTCATACCGGTGGTGCCCGTCGGCTATATACAGCTTTTTGTCCGCGAAATGACCGCATACCGCGGATATTTTCCGCGAGTCGGTTACCGCCCACAGCCTGTGCGTAAGCCCGTCCCAGTCGGTCATCACCGCGGCCGGCCGCTCGTCCGCGACCAGCGTATTGATATCAAGGGCTTTTTCGGGCCCGTCCATATACAGCGAATAAACGCTGCTGAAATTGCAGTTTGTCGCCTTCATCAGGTTGAACCTGTCGGTTTTGGCTTTGGACAGGGTTTCCTCATGCGGCAGAACCACGCCTTTTTCAAATTCCTCAAGCTTAACCTGCGCGGCTATACCCGCGACGCTCCGCCTGCCTCCGCCATCTAAAGAAAACTCGATTTCGTAAACATAAACAGCCGGCCGGTCGTCCTTTTTCAAAATCCCGTTTTTAAGCCATTCGCGCAGGGTTTCGCCGGCTTTTTGGTACGGGTCGTCCCCGTCCCGCGGCAGCTCCAGCCTTACGATGTTGTATGAGCTGCGCGCAAGGAGCTCCTGACGCTGCTGTTCGCTGATGATATCATAAGGCGGGCAGGTCAAATCCTCCGCCCTGCCGGCCTTGTCCGTAAACCTTAATGCGCGAAATGGGCGAATTTCAGCCATTAAATCATTCCTTTCCTGTGGTGTGTTCTGTTTTGTCCGCAGTTTTTTAGCGGAAGCTGGCGAAGGTTATATAAACCCTTTTAACGCTGCTGCCTTTTTACAACTTCCCCCTGACGCTTATATATGCAGCCGGCGGGGACAACCCCCCTGACCGACGACAGCGGGTATATCACCGAGCCGCGGCCCACCGCCGTACCCGGATTGAGCACCGAGCCGCAGCCCACCTCGACATGGTCGCCAAGCACAGCCCCGAATTTCTTCATCCCCGTGTTTATTTTCTCGCCGTTGTATGTTACGCAGACCATGCTTTTGTCGCATTTTACGTTTGAAGTAATCGCGCCGGCGCCCATGTGCACCTTATATCCAAGTATCGAATCACCTACATAATTGTAATGCGGGACCTGCACGCAGTCAAACAGTATCACGTTTTTGAGCTCGGTGGAATTGCCGACCACCGCTTTCCTGCCTATTACGGTGCCGCCGCGGATAAAGGCGCAGTGCCGGATTTCCGCCCCCTCCCCGATAATCACGCTCTCCCCGATGTAAGCGGACGGGGCGATTACCGCGGATTTGTGTATAAAGACACCGGGACGCGGTGAATAGTATTCGTCCAAAGGCAGGTTTTGCCCGGCAGACTGAATGAACTCCGAAATCTTCGGGATGGCTTCCCACGGGTACGCGGCTTCGGAAAGCAGCGGCCACGCTATGGTGTTGCCTTCATCAAACAGCCGGGCTGTGCTCAATTCGGGAAACCTTATTTCAGAAATCCCCATTCTCATCATACCTTTTTGAAAATTTTAAATCGCCTCTTATACTTTATCACCCTTTAAACCCATATTCAAGAATTTATTTAATATAATCGTATTGAAACGAACGATTTAATATGCTAAAATCGAAGCAATTGAATAATGATTGGAAGTGGTAGTTTGGCTTTAACCGTCAGAAACGTCAGCAAGACCTTTGGTACCAATAAGGCAGTGGACAATCTGAGCTTTGAAATTGCCGAGCCGGGCATTTTCGGGCTGCTCGGCACCAACGGTGCCGGCAAGACCACCACGATACGGATGATTTTGGGGATTATGTCAAAGGACGAGGGCGAAATTCTCTGGGACGGCAAGGAAGTCAGCAGAAAAACCGTCAGCTACGGGTATATACCGGAAGAACGCGGCATATATCCCAAAGTGCGGGTTTTTGAGCAACTGGTGTATTTCGGCTGCCTGCGCGGCATGAACCGGCATGACGCGCAAAAATCCGCCGAAAGCTGGCTGGAAAGACTGGGAGTGTCCGAATACACCAATATGATTGCAGACAAGCTGTCCAAAGGTAATCAGCAGAAAATCCAGCTTATCGCCGCCCTGATTCACGACCCGACCCTGATTTTTCTGGACGAGCCTTTCAGCGGGCTTGACCCCATCAACACCGACGTGTTCAAGAGTATAATCGACGAGCTCAAGGACCAGAAGAAAACCATAATAATGTCCGCCCATCAGATGCATACAATCGAGCAGTTTTGCAGGGATATTCTAATCCTCGACAGGGGCCGCACGGTGCTTAAAGGCAACCTGCGCGAAATAAAAGCGGGGTACGGGCACACCAACCTGTCCCTCGGCTGTTCCCCGGACGCCGCCGGCACTATCCTGCCGCTTGCCGAAAAGCACGGCTTGAGGCTGCTTGAACAAAAACCGGACGGGTTTGAGTTAAAAATCAGCGGGGAGCAGTCGGCGCAGGCTTTCATTGCCGAGCTTATCGGCGGCGGGTGTTACCCCGAACGGTATGAGATACGCCAGCCTTCGCTGCATGAAATCTTTGTCGAGAAAGTAGGTGCGGCAGTATGAGGGAAATCTACAACGTGTTTTTGTTCACCCTGCGCGACAATATGCGCAAAAGGCCGTTTATCATTACCACGGCAATCGTGCTGGTTCTTATAATCGCCGGCTGCCTGCTGCTGCGGTTCATCGCAGGCGGGGGGATTAAGGATGACCAGACAACCGGAGAAATCCCGGACGCCGAAAAGACAAAAACCTGTTATATAATCGACGAGGGCAACCTTATCCCCGGCGTAAAAGAGGTGCTGGCGGTGGCTTTTCCGCACGTCCGCTTTACAGTCGGGGAGCCGGCAAAACTGGACGAATACAAGAAAAACGTTGAAACCGACGATTCGGTCGCTGTGATGGAGATAAGCGAGGGCAGCTTATTGCCCGCGCTGCGCTTTACCGTAACCTCGTTTCTAAGCGGTTTCCCGGCCGAACAGATGGCCGAGACTGTGCGGCAGGCTGTAATCCATAGCGCACTGTCAAACGCGGGGGTGGATGGGGACACCACCAAAATGGCGCTGTCGAATATCGAGTACACCACCGTGCCGGCGGGAAAGATGGACATCACCGGATACTCGCTTGGAATTGTGCTCACCCTCCTTATGTTTTTTGCGGTTTATTACTACGGATACGGGGTAGCGATGTCGGTGGCGTCCGAAAAAACTACGCGCGTGATGGAAACACTGGTGGTTTCGGCAAAACCCTCCCGCATACTTCTAGGAAAATGTATCGCGATGGGGGTGCTCGGCCTGATACAGCTTTCTTTATTCATTGTCACGGCGGCGGTGGGGTACGCCCTGATTGTGCCCAAAGGCTTTACCATCGGGGGGGTACCGCTCGCGCTGTCTTCCTTCACCGCTCCCTCGGCGATATTAATCCTTATCTACTTCCTGTTTGGTTATGCGCTGTACGCGATGATAAACTCGGTTTGCGGCGCAACTGTCAGCCGCTCCGAAGACCTTCAGTCGGCGATGATGCCCACGGTGCTGATCAGCATGGGTTCTTTTTACGCCTCCTACTTCTCGCTGTATATGCCAAACCAGGGATTTAAGCGGATTATCACCTATATCCCGTTCACCGCTCCTTTCATCATGCCGTCCAGACTATTGAACGAAAACGTCGGCACAATCGAGATTATCGTTTCAATCCTGTTGCTTGCCGCCGCCACCGTTCTGGTTTCCCTGATATCTATAAGGCTATATTCCGCGTCGGTACTCCATTACGGGCAGCGGCTGAAAATCAGGGAATTGATTAAACTGCGCAAATAAAAATCAAAGGGGGAGCAGCCGCTTCCCCTTGTTTTTTTGTGCCGACAGCCGATATTCTTATTAGAATTAACAGGTTGTACATTTTTTCTTTACGGTTATTACACAAGCCCGGTTTATCATAAGTTAATAGCATAAAGGAAGGGGGTGTCGGGCAGCATAATTGAGCCTATGCACGGCCGGCAGGTTACCTTTTGCGATTTAACCTGAAGATATAATCCGCCTACCTTCGCCGGCAGGGTTTAGCAAAGGGCGGAAGAAAGGGCATGGTTATGTTTATGAATCCTAACGTTCTTGTCTGCGTTACAGATAGGCCCGGCAGCGAACGGCTGATCCGCGCCGGGGCTTCAATAGCAAAAGACAGCGGCATTGCCCTGAATGTTGTAACAGTGCTTCCAAAAGGGTTTGTTTCCGAGAACACGTCCGCGGTACTTCAGGAGCTTTACAACACCGCGAATTCGTTGGGAGCCGAAATGCACTTTTATTTTAACAGTGAGCCGGCGCTCACCATTGCGGTGCACGCGAGGAAAACCGGCTCAGAGCACATAGTTAGCGGAAAACCGGGTGCCGACAGCAGCCTGTTTATCGAAACCGTAAGAGGGCTTCTGCCGGATTTGCCGGTATCTGTTGTTGATTCAGACGGCCGGATTTACACTATCCCGGCCGTATCCCCCGCAAAACAGCCCATCAAATAAAGGATTGCGGGGAACCATATAAGTCTTTATACAAACACAAAAAGGCGCCGAAATGAAGCGTTCACTTAGGGATTGAAGAAAAACTTAACTGAACAGCTTCAAGCGGAGCGCAAATAAGACCAGCAACATCTAAGCATGATGTTTGATGTTGCTGGTCTTATTGTATTTATTGGGGTAAGTAGTAATAAGTACGGCGTAAAATTTTGTGTAAACACTTGTTCGGTTCAGACAAGACGGGAGTATGTTAAAATTCCGGACAGGATGATATGATAGAAACGACAACAAACCATAAGGTCAAAATCATGTCCGGAATCAGAGCGCAATACGATGAAGAGTTCAAGAAAAACGCGGTAAAGCTGAGTTATGCCAGTCCCAAGAGCGTAAAGCAGGCGGCGGACGACCTTGGGATCAAGGAAAATCTGCTGTACCGGTGGCGGAAGAAGTACACGATGACCGGGGAGAAAACACGCTACGCCACGATTGAGGAAGAGAACAATATACGTCGCCCAGAGAGTACGCTTCATGGCTCATGAGCGAAAAACAGGCCGCGTAATGGCAATTAAGGGATTTGGACAGCTGAGTGGAATACCGCACAGCGAATATTACTTGCTTAATATTTTATCCGAAAAAGTGTTGACTTCCCTTTCAAATTTGCGCAATTTATTGTACATTATCTTTTTGCATGTTGTGAAACGGTTTTTTCGCGGCATTAGCTGAAACAAACAAGGCGGCAGTTCTGCCGCCTTGTTTTGTAATATAGTATAAGTCTAAAAACCCAATTATTGCAGGCTGAACGGTTTTACCTGTCCGGCGCTTAATAAAAGCTCTCTTCATAAGCAGTATCCAGCATGGCGACTATGTTTTCCGGAGGAATATCACCCATTATATTATGCACCTGGCTGAAAACATAACCTCCGCCGGGCTTAAAAATACTCATGAGTTCACGGACATTGGCTCTGACATCGTCCGGAGTGCCGTGGTTCAATACATGCTGGGTATTGCAGCCGCCGCCCCAGAATACAATTTTATCGCCGAACTCTTTTTTTAGCTCGGCCGGGTCCATATTTTCAGCCGAAATCTGCACCGGGTTAAGCACATCTATTCCGGCCTCTATCAGCAGAGGAATAAAAGGCTTTATTGAACCGCAGCAATGCATATGTACTTTGAAATCGCTGTTTTTATGCACGAAGTCGCAAAACTTTGAGAGATACGGAAGACACAGCTCTTCGTATAATGCGGGGTTGACCAGCGGCCCCTTTTGTGTGCCCAAATCCGAAACCACCAAAATGCCCTGCACGTATTCGCCCATTTTATCTATGACTTTGCTGACGTGTTCCATGGATTGGTTTAGGCTTACCTGGTTTTCTTCCTTAATTGATTCGGGGTCGCTAATCATTCGGCATAAGGCGTCCATGTCAGCTTCCTTGAAAAAGGCGCCAAACTGTAGATATATGGTATAGTAATCCGAGTCTTTATATATGCGCTCCGCTTCTTTTGCGGTGTTGTCCAGATGTTCATCAGGAGGCCTGTCCTCAAAGTGCAGCCAGTCTCCGTCGAAGAAATACCCGTTTTTGGGCATGCGCATTCTGCCGCCGTTTTGCCCGACAATCCAGTCACCGCTCTCATTCGGCACCGGATTTGCCGTGCCGGGTATGATGAATTCGTATTCTCCACGGGGGTTCCATCTTTTTTCCGTCCTAAACCTTGGAAACAACAGTTTGCAGTCCACATGAAAACGCTCTAAAATGTCGTCATCCACTCTTGCGAGGAACTGCACCATATCCGGTACGATAATATTGTCTGTGGGAAGTCCGAGATACTCCCTGAGGTCATAATATGCGAAAGCCGATATTCCGGAAGAAAAATGCATGCCTAAATCTATTGGGACTCTATCGGGTTCCTGATGATTTACCGTCGCCATTACGCGCTGCCGGGATGTCATAGATTCAACCTTTTTTGGTTTGCTCATAAAATTTCATCCTTTTCATTGAGCTGCTTAACTGTTTTTAAGCGCTGTATTTGTTTTCTTTTTCACTGTGGCATAACTATTACAGAGCATATTTGAAATCAAGCAAAATGGAAGATGCAGAAACACCATTTGCAAGATTTTCAGATATGCTCTTTTTTTATACAGCTTTATTTGTTACAGCAATAATTGGTCAAAGCTTTATAGCGCAAAAAAACTACCGGCAAATCCGGTTAGAGCAAAACCTTTATTATATACCTCCTTTTGCATTGGATTAAAGACGTTTCACCGACCGTTCGCAATGCAAAAGGAGGTTTTTATTTGTATAAGTTATTAGAAGTGGATAACATCTTTATCCGATTTAAGTACTCGGATTGTAAGAATCTAATGTCCTTTACAGAATCTCTTTCTGCCAGAGAAAAGGGTATAAAGTTCTTTTCGGGCATTGAATCCGGATAATTAATGCGATGTAACATTTGCCTGAATGCCAGCTCGGCAAAGTCTTTTCTTGAAGAGTAGATTGATGTCAGCTTTGGGTTTATTGTTTCTGCGATATCAGTATCGTCAAAACTGATGACAGAAACATCGTCGGGAATTGAATAACCGGACAGCTTAAGCTTTTCATAAAGGTAATAGGCTGCCATGTCGCAGTGGCATACAAAGGCGGTGGGCAGCGGGTCGGGCAATCTGAAGTTTAGGGTGTAAAGCCCGGTTTTCCAATCGTCGTTTATTATATAGTTCTCACGGCGTATGGGCAGCCTGTTTTTGATTAAAGCCTTCTGCAATCCGAGAAATCTGTCCGCAATATTGGGAATGTTGTTATAGTCGCCGACGAAACCGATATTTTCATGTCCCTTTTCGATTAGATAGCAAGCTACAACATAGCCCATATAGTAGTTGTCGGACAGAATTGAATCCAGCTCTAACTCGTGATGGAAATGGTCGATTAAAACTATCGGCTTTCCTTTCTCTTTTACTTTAATTATAACCTTGCTGGATATAAAGCCCGCAAAGAAAACGCCTGAACAGGTGTTTGAGAGAATCTCCGGAGGAATATTTGCTTCCTCCTCATCTTTATTAGTCATAACATGAAGGATTAGTCTTATATTATGCTGATTACACAACATTTGAATGTGCTCATAGATTTTCGAGTAAAACCTGTCGTGATCGGCCAGAAAATGCTGGGGAACGATATAAGCAAAATCAGAGATACCGGTGTATTTGTTTACAGTTCTTTTTGAATACTGATAACCCAACTCGTCGGCGCATTTAATAATATCGCTTTTAACCCGGTCGCTTACACCGGGTATGTTGTTTAGTGCCCTATACACGGTAACCTTGGTTACGCCGAGTTTGTCTGCAATTGTCTGCATTGAGATTTTCTTATCCGTGTTTTTCATCCTTTGCTACCTCCTGAACACGACTATACTATATTATACATATCGTTACGTTAACAGTCAACAAAAACTGCAGAAACAATAGTAACAAAAATTCTGCAGATAAATCGTCAAAAATAACACATAATTCGAGAGATTATATAACGAACATACAATTGTTGATATAAACAAAAATTTTTTGTTAATATGTATTGACATATCGGGTTGTTGGCGTTAATATATTATAAGAAATGTATCTCAAAAAATGATTAACGTTACTATAATTCCTGATAAATAACCAAAGCAAAAACCTGCGAGTCAGAAGTGATTTTAGTTTTTCTGCTGATCAAAGACATATTACAAAGACTGGTCTTATCTAATAAAAACCGTGTGATTACGTGAACCTTATGGAGGTTTCTATGAAACGGTACATAGCTCTGATATCGGTTGTCTGGTTTCTATTAAATACGCTGCCCGCAATTGGTTATTCTGTAATTGCGGATACAGGCGATAATGCTGAGGCGAAAACCGAACTGCGCTATGAGGACACGTTCAGGGAGGGTTTGGCTCGTCCGCAGAAAGCCATTGATGTTGGAGCTGAAAGTTTTTCTTCACAAAAATCAGATGCCGTACTGGAAACCTTTGAAGGGAAAACAGTGGTTAATATCGCTGAAAACAGCAGCGCTGTTTGGGAGTTTGAAGTTGAGGAACCGGGGTATTACAGCATAAGGATTAATTATTTCACTGAAGAGGGTAGAGGGGATATTATTGAAACCGCTTTGGAGATAAACGGCAAGCTGCCTTTTGAGGATTGCAAAAAAATAGAGTTCACAAAAACATATCGGGACGAACTGCCTATAAAACACGACAACCGGGGAAATGACATCCGTCCGAACTCGTCCCATGTTCCGAGATGGCAGAAGAGTTTTATAACTGACCCAAAGGGGTACGTCAGCCAACCCCTGATGTTCGAATTTAAGGCGGGCAAAAACACGATCAGGTTGACCGCTGGCAAGGATTCGTTGAGGATAGATAAGATAGAGCTTTTACAGTTCGAAGAAGCGCCGGACTACAAATCATATCTGATGAAAAACCGGGGGAGGAACAACTCTGTCGGTTACTATAAGGAAATTGAGGCTGAAACCCCGTCGCAAAAATCATCTCCGATGATTTTTGCGGTTAACGATAAAACGTCGCCGCTGATGCAGCCCTGCTCAAATGCGCAGATAAAACTGAATGCTTTAGGCGGCGCGACATGGAATCAGCTTGGACAGTGGGTGGAATACAGGTTTAAGGTTGATGAGCCGGGTTTTTACAACATAGCTATTAAAGTTAAGCAGAATATGGCAAGAGGGATGAAATGCTACCGGAGAATACTTATTGACAATCAGCTCCCGTTTAAAGAGCTGGACAGTGTTGGATTTGGGTTTTCAACCAAATGGAAGCAATATGTGCTTGGTGGAAAAACCCCTTATTATAATATCCATCTGGACAAAGGGGAGCATACCATAAGAATTGAAAATGTGCTGGGGGAATATGCTCCGTTAATTAAACAAGCGGAAGAAACGGTGAGAGAGCTTAATAGGGCCTATCAGAAAGCGGTAATGTATATGGGCGCTACCCCTGACATTTATCGCGATTACATGATTGAGAAAAACCTGAAGGATGTTGTTGCAACATTCAAAGAGCAGGCAGAGAAACTTGAAACATTATTAGAAGACATGGTTAAGCTGACCGGCAGCAGGGGCGATAAGTCGGCAATAATCAGCAGGTTGAGGTATCAATTAAACAGCCTTGTAAAAAAACCTGAAACTCTGCCGCGCAGGATGGACAATCTGAAATCGAATATAGGCGCGTTAAGCGCACTGATTGTTGATTTAAGGAACCAGCCGTTATTGTTAGACTACATTACCGTATATTCGCCAAAAACAGGATTGAAAAAAGCAGAAGCGGGCTTTTTTCAGAATATCTGGCATGAGGCAAAAAACTTCTTTGCCACCTTCATCGTGGATTATAGCATGATAGGCAATATATATGAAGGGCAGGAAACCCTGAAAGTCTGGGTAACAACCGGCCGGGACCAGGCAAATATAATTAAACGCCTTATAGATGACTCTTTTAGCAGGGACAATAAAACCGGAGTTAACCTGCAGCTTGTGCAGAGCGGGATGATATTGCCCGCTGTTGCCGGAGGCATAAAATCAGACGTTATATTGCAGATGGCGAATACCGAGCCGGTAAACTTCGGAATGAGAGGAGCAGTATACGACATATCCACTTTCCCCGACTGCGATAAGATTCTAAAACGTTTTTCGGAATCAGCTATCACCCCGTTGCGTTATAACGGCGGGGTATATGGATTGCCCGAAACCGAAAACTTTCCGATGATGTTTTACCGCACGGATATTATGAGTGATTTGGGCCTTGAAGTGCCGCAGACATGGGAAGACCTTATCATAATAATATCCGAGCTTGAAAAAAGCAATATGTATTTTGGGCTCCAGCAAGGCGCCGGGGCATACGGGATTATACTATATCAAAACAATGGTTCATTCTACAAAGAGAGGTCATATTTAAATAATCTTACAACCGAAGAGGCGATTAAAGCCTTTCAAGAGTGGACGGGTTTGTATGTCAACTACAAAATACCTTTGCAATTTGATTTCGTAACTCGTTTCCGGGTAGGGGAAATGCCGCTGGCCATTGTTGATTTTGGTATGTTCAATAATTTGCAGGTAACAGCACCGGAAATCAGGGGGGATTGGGATTTCGCGCCTGTTCCCGGTACAGTGCGGGAGGATGGCACCATAGACAGAAGCGTCATGAGTTCAGGAACAGCGATTATGATGATGGCCAGCACAGAGAATCCCGAAAAGTCATGGGAGTTTATGAAATGGTGGACATCCGATGAAACACAGCTCAGATACGGCAGGGAGCTTGAGGCGATACTTGGAACATCTGCAAGATACCCGACAGCCAATCTAAATGCGTTTAAAAACCTGCCGTGGAGCCTGAATGACTATAACAAGATTACATCCCAGCGCGGCCACGCAAAAGGCATGCCGTCCATTCCCGGAGGATATTTTATACACAGACATCTTGAAAACGCTTTTAGAAAAACTGTTTACAGCAAGACCAACCCTCGCGAGACCCTACTCGACTATGCGAGAATTATTGATGAGGAAATAAAGATAAAATGTAAAGAATTTAAACTTGACGTGAACAACAGGGTGGCTTGAGCAAGAGGGAGTGGCTTTGATGAATACCAGAATATCCGGTTCCGGTGCAGTAATAAAAAAAACCGGTATAAGGCATGTATTAAAGACAGAAATTAAAAGCTGGCAGATATACCTTTGTTTGCTGCCATTCTTCTCGATATTTTCCGTTTTCACCGTTCTTCCTGTTCTTAAAGCTGTGCGTTACAGTTTTACCTATTTCAATATTTTTCAGGAACCACAGTGGATAGGGCTTGATAATTATAAAAACCTTTTTCTCCATGATGATGTGTTTATCAAAGCGTTGGCGAATACTTTCTATTTCGCGATTATTACCGGCCCCTTAGGATATTTAATCTCATTGATGTTGGCGTGGGTAATAAACGATTTCAACCCGGCAGTCAGGTCTATTCTGACAGTGGTTTTTTATGCGCCCTCTATTTCCGGCCAGCTTTATCTTATCTGGACACTGATGTTTAGCGGCGACAGTGCCGGTTTTGTCAACGGGTTTTTAATCAAATACGGGATAATTAACGAGCCTGTTCAGTGGCTTACAGACCCTACATACATGATGAGCGTCATTATACTTGTTGCTTTATGGATGTCCCTTGGTGCAGGTTTTCTATCGTTTATTGCGGGCTTTCAGGGGATTGACAAGGGTCTTTACGAAGCCGGTGCTATTGACGGGATCAGGAACAGGTATCAGGAATTCTGGTTTATCACCCTGCCCGCAATAAAGCCCCAATTGATGTTTGGCGCGGTTATGAGCGTTACCTCATCTTTTGCGGCTGCTGACATTATGATAAATCTGGCGGGGTTCCCAAGCACCGATTATGCGGCGCACACCATCGTAACTCATCTGCAGGATTATGGTTTTATACGTTACGATATGGGTTATGCGTGCGCTATTGCGACAATCCTGTTCCTGATGATGGTATTTATAAACAAGTGGGTGCAGAAGTTAATCAGAAAGGTTTGACCGTGAATATGTTTAGAGGAAAAAGGCTTAACAGGTCTGCTGCGGTTAATGCACTCAACTTCTTTCTGTTGATGCTGTTAGGGGCTTTTATGGCGTTGCCCTTTGTTTATGTTTTGAATAACGCGTTCAAGCCGTTGGATGAGCTGTTCATTTATCCGCCCAGACTGTTTGTGCAAAATCCGACCCTTGACAACTTCTCTGACATGTTCACGGTGATGAGCGAATCAGTTATTACCTTTTCAAGGTATGTCTTTAACTCATTATTCGTTACAGCGGTCGGAACAGCGGGGATGGTGCTTATTTCTTCACTTGCCGCATTTGCTCTGGCAAAATATCGCCTTGGCCTGAGAAATGTATTGTTTAATATAGTTGTGTTGTCCTTAATGTTTTCCGGTCAGGTTACAGCCATTCCAAACTACCTGACAATGAGAGATTTAGGGTGGATTGACAGCTATCTTGCGATTATCGTCCCTGCGTTTGCAATGCCGTTGAACCTTTTTCTGATGAAACAGTTTATGGAGTCGATGATACCCGACACTATAATTGAATCCGCGAGCATTGACGGGGCGGGAGTATTGAATTCTTTTTTCAGGATAGCAATGCCAATGGTAAAGCCTGCATGGCTAACAGCGATTATTTTCTCTGTTCAGAATTTGTGGAACAGCACAGGGGGCAATTTTATCTTCAGTGAACAGTATAAGCCTCTCCAATATGCACTGCAGCAAATACTTGCCGGAGGCATTGTAAGAGCGGGAGTGGGTTCCGCGGTAGCTGTTGTTATGATGATTGTTCCGGTTTCAATTTTCATTTTATCGCAGAGCAATGTTGTTGAAACGATGTCTACTTCCGGCCTGAAAGAATAGATACAAATGCTAGAGTTGACGCGCCATATTGATTTTGGAGGCTGTTTGCTGATGAAGCAGTTTGTGGGGCGAATAAAAAAGCTGTTCGTTATATCCATTCCGCTACTGGTGCTGCTCACAATTAGCTGCAATGCAGGGACCTTTAACGAACTGCCGTACAATAATTACAATTACACATATTGGGGTGAAGTCGCACACGCGCCCGCAGCGTATATTTATAAAACCACTATCAGGCTTAACAGGATTGACCCGGAAATACAGTATCCGTCCGATTTTCTGATTACTCCAGATGGTCAAATAATCTTATCGGATTCCCATGCAAATAAAATAATCGCAATTAATAACAAGCTAGAGCTTATATGGAAGTTAAAAGAATTCGAGATTAACGGGAAAACCGAGGGTTTCAAGCAACCGGGCAGTGTTTTCTATAAAGACGGCAATCTGTATGTGCCGGATACCCTGAATTTCAGAATACTGAAGTTTGACTCCGAGAGAAAGCTGGTTAAGGTTTATAACAAGCCTTATATAGAAACAATGAACGGCAGCGACTATGATTATCTGCCCGAACGCATTGCTGTTGACCGGGCGGAAAGGATATATGTCGTTGCAAAGAATATTAACCAGGGACTTATTGTTTTGGATAAGGATGGGACATTCAAAGGCTTTTACGGGGCGCCAAGGGTTAAACCCGATATGATACAACTGATATGGCGTATTTTCTCTACCAAAGAGATGATTCAAAAATACGGTAAGTTTGTGCCGACCGAATACAACAGCATAGATATCGATGACCAGGATTTTATATACTGCACCACAAATACCATAGGCCAAAGCGACCTTTACAACTATACCTTCAGCAGAAGAACCGACGACCAGTTTGCGCCGGTTAAAAAGCTAAACCCGGCCGGCACTGATGTGATGCTAAGGACAGGCATATTTCCTCCGGTAGGCGACATAAGAGTTCCAAACTCTCCGCTGCCCGGCTCTCCGATACTTGCCACCCTGCTTGACAGAAACAAGGAGGCAATAATCGGTTTTTCCTCTTTGGTGGATGTAAAAGTAATTGACAACGGGATTTTTTACGTGCTTGACAGAAAGAGAAGCAGGGTATTCGCCTATGACCATGAAGGTAATCTGCTGTTTATATTCGGCAGTTTTGGTTCAAGAAGCGAGTCGTTTTCCGACCCTGCGGCCATCGAGGTATATCGGGATGAAGTATATGTGCTTAATTCGCGGGATGCGACAATAGACGTTTTCAGGCCTTCGGATTACGGAAGTACATTGCTTGAAGCCACTAGGCTATATAAGTCGGGCAAGCACGGAGAGTCGGAGGAACTGTATCACAAGGTTTTAAACATGAACTCAAATTTCGAGCAGGCATACATAATGCTGGGCAGGGTCCGGCTTCGCGAGAACAATTACAGGCAAGCGATGCAGTTTTTTAAAAACGGCAATGACAAGAGCAATTATTCCAAGGCATTCAGGCTGTATCGCACTCAAATAATAGAGGATAATTTTATTCTGATTATTTTCATTACTATTATCTGTATCTTTTTAATCTGGGCAATTAAAAAGCTTGTGGACTATTTGACAACCCTTCCAAACCTGTGCGGCAGGGTGTTCAGGCGGATAAAATTCGCCTTCTATGTATGTTTTCATCCGTTTGATGGTTTTTACGATTTGAAATATGAGAAAAAAGGCAATCTTACAACAGCGGTATCAATTCTGGTTTTGTCGGTAATAACAACGATTTTGGAGAATACATCCACATCGTATATTTTTAACTACAATAATCCGAAATACGTAAACATCCTTTTTATTACCCTGACGAAATTGCTGCCGTTGATTATGTTTGCAATAGCAAACTGGTGTTTGACAACCCTGATGGACGGCAAGGGAAGGTTTAAAGATATATTCATTTTTACCTGCTACGCCCAGATGCCAATAATCATGATAAATCTGCCGATGATTTTCGTCTCGCATTTGCTGGTTGCCGAGGAAGGCTTGCTGTACCATACGATGTTCACTATTTCGGGTATATGGTCATTGGCCTTGCTGGCAGCGGGCACTATGCAAACTCATGATTACACCGTTAAGAAAACCGGAATTACACTGGCGTTAAACACCATGGGTATTCTTGTTATCTCTTTCCTGTGCCTGTTTTTTGTTTCGATTGTGGAAAAAATGGCTCAGTTCGTTAATGTGCTGCTATATGAGCTTACCTTGTTATAACTATATTTTCATCTTGTTTTGTATGGGATGCGGGGGGCAAAAATGGCATTAAAGAAAAAAACAAAAAGGAAAATCATTGTAGCAGCAATTACAGTGTCAATTATTGCGGCTGTGATTATATCCATAATTCCCATTATCGGTTCTCAAAGGCAGAGGATATACAACCAGATAAGCCAGGTTGATATTCAAAACGTAGAGAATACATACAAGCCTGTATCGGATGAAAAGATTTTAGAAGGTTTTTCGATTGCCGCACAGGATTCAAAAAGCGCTTTGCTGGTGTCGGAAGAAACTGCCAATGTTGCGTTATTTGATAAAGAAAGCCGCCAGCTTTACTTTACCGCATTGACGCCTGAACTGGCTGGTGAGTCAAAGCCTTTTTCGGATTTAGTAAAGAGCCGCATGATGTCTCAAATCAACATCAAATACTGCGACAGTAAAAACAACATTGAAGAGATAAACAGTTACGATATGTGTGTGGCCAATAAGAGTTTCGGCATAAAAAATATAAATAACGGAGTAGAGATATCGTATTTAGTCGGCGAAGTGAAAAAAGAGCGGCTGCTGCCCGGAGCACTGACCGAACAACGCTACAATGAAATAACTTCAAAACTGTCGCCCGCAGACAGGACCGAGATATACAAATGGTACATGAAGGTGGATATAGAATCAGAAGAAGAGGAGGAAAGGCAGAAGCTTCTTGAAGAATACCCACAGGCAAAGCACGGGGTCATATATGTATTAAGAAGCGGCCTAGCTGATTATATTCTGGACGAGAACGAAAGAATACTAAAAGCTGTCGGTTACACATTTGAAGACAAGGTTAAGGACGAAGAATTATTCGCGGACTTATTGGCAAAAGAGGTTCCCAAGGTAGTTAAGGTGGTAATCAATTATGTGATTGATGGCGGTGACCTTGTCATTAGCATTGACAAAAGCAAAATAAAATACCCTCCTGAGCAAATACCGTTAGAGCTGACGTTAATGGAGTATTTTATGTCAGCGGGTACGGATGAAGAGGGATATATGCTGGTGCCGGACGGTTGCGGCTCATTAATCCATTTCAACAATGGTAAAAAAAGTCATCCCCCGTTCAAAGGCCAGATTTACGGAGCTGATTTATCGACTCAGCCCGTAATGAATACCGAAAATGTTATTCCTTCCGTGCTTCCGGTATATGGGATTAAGAAGTCCCAAAGCTCGATTTTTGCCCATATAGAAAGCGGAGAGGCTATTGCCACAGTATGTGCCGATGTAAGCGGCAGAAATGACCATAGGAACAAAGTCTATGCGGCATTTAAGCTCAGGGAGCAGAAAAGCGAGCTGGTATTTTTAGATTATACATCGACGGGCGGAGGCACTGTTTATGCGAACCACGTTCAACCCGGCGAACTCAGCGGGGAAATTACGGTTCGATACACTGTCCTGAACGGTTCTGATAAAGGCTATTCTGAAATGGCGGCTCTGTTCAGAAACAGGTTAATTGAAAAAGGAGTATTAAAGTCAAAAAATGACAATAAAGTTCCCCTGCTATTGGAAATTGTTGGCGCAGTGGATGTGGTAGAGCCTGTTTTAGGCATCCCTCAGGGCAAAATCGTTCGGCTCACGTCCTACAAGGAAGCAAGGGAAATTGCTGATTACTATTTGGATAATCAGGTGGACAGGTTGGGAATCAAGTATCTGGGTGCCATAAAAGGAGGTATAAGACACGACTCTATCTATAACGTAAAACACGAACCCAGACTTGGTTCAGCCAAAGAGCTGTCAGAACTATCGGATTTCTTAAATCAAAACGGCGCAGATTTATTCATCGACGCAAGTTTTTGTTATATTGCAAAAAATAAAATCAACGATGATTTCATCCTGTCAAGAGATACGACACGCTTTTTGAACAATAAGCGCGGGAGAATATTCGATTCTGATATGCCAACGTTTTATTATTCGTTGAATACAAGGCATATTATAAAACCATCCTTGGTTCCGGAGTATTCGGGCAAGTTTTCGGCCAGCCTGAAAAAATACAATGCAGGTCTTTCCGTAAGGGATATCGGTAACAGCCTGATATCCGATTTCAATGTGAAAGACCCGGTTTTCAGGGATATGACACAGCAGTATTATTCGGAGGCATTTGACAAGGCTAATAAAAACGGGCAGAAGATACTGGTGAACGGCGCAAATATGTATGTATTGCCGTATACGCAGTTTATATGCGGAATGCCGTCGCGCAGCAATATATTCGATATTGCCGATGAAAGTGTTCCGTTTTATCAGATGGTAGTCCACGGGTATGCAGACTATGTATATACACCTATTAATCTCTCTTACGACATTGAGAATGATGTGTTAAGGATAATTGAGACGGGTGCCGGCGTTTATTCAACTTTGTTATACAATGAAGCCTTTGTGCTGAAAGAAAGCGCCTACAGCCAATATTATTCCTCAGGATTTGAAAGTCAGAAAAAAAGGGTTCTGGAGTTATACCAAAAAATCAGTGATGCTCTCCGGCCAGTTTATGGAAACGAAATGGTTAAACATTACAAGCTCGTAGATGATGTGTATGTAACTGAATACTCCAATGGAAGCGCAATGGTGGTTAACTACAGCGACAGGGAATATACCAATGGCAATATCCGCGTGAGTGCCAGGGGCTATAAGCTGGTAGGGGGCGATGACCTGTGAGATTACTGGATAATATGAGCCTGAAAAGAAAAAAAGCCGTTTTTGGATTTTTGCTGTTGACTCCCTATCTAATCGGTTTTGTTCTGTTTTTCGTTTTGCCTGTAATTAAATCGCTGGTTTTCAGCTTCAACAACATAACATCTGAGGTGGGAAGGGGGGTAATATACAGACCGGTCGGACTAAACCATTATATTAGACTGTTTACGACTGAGGTGGCGTTCAGAGAAAGGCTTGTTTCCAATGTTGTTGATTTGTATGTGAATGTACCCATGATTGTAATCTACAGCCTATTTATTGCTGTGGTGCTGAACAAAAGGTTCAGAGGCAGAAACTTTGCAAAGGTAATATTCTTCTTGCCAGTCATAATAACCTCAGGTGTAATGTTGTCGATGGAATCCAGCGACTATCTTTTACAATCAGTACAGAAAACAATCAGCGAGGGCAACGAGCTGCTTGAAACCTATAATGCAGCGTTCTTCGACATCAAAACTGTTTTTCTGCGTATGCAAATCAGTGAAGAAATCCTCAAGTATCTGATGGCAATAATCCAAAGGTTTTACGACATAGTGATTTCATCGGGAGTGCCAATCACGTTGCTACTTGCGGCATTGCAGTCGATATCCCCCAGTGTGTATGAGTCCGCTGCTATTGAGGGGGCAACTGCGTGGGAGGCTTTCTGGAAAATAACGCTGCCTCTTGTAAGCCCGTACGTTTTCATGTGTGCAATCTATGCAATCATCGATTCTTTTACAAACCCGTCCAACAAGGTTATTGAATACATCATGACCACTGCTTATGGCCCGACGCTCAGTTATGGTTATGCATCCGCGATGACATGGATTTACTTTATTGTGATAGCAATATTCCTGTCTATTATTGGCGGCTTATTCGCAAGAAGCAGGGTAATATTCTATTACGATATGTAAGGGGGACATTATGAATACACTGGCCCTACGTAATGAAGCCCGAAAACTGACGGTTTCAGTTATAAGAGCCATCCTTGTCGCTGGCATTTGTTTTACAATTCTATATCCATTATTGCTCAAGTTTGCGATTTGTTTTAAGTCCCCTGAGGATTTGCTTGACAGCTCAATGGCATTTTTGTCCAGAAATCCCACCTTTGATACGTTTAAAACTGCATACCAGATGATGAATTATACCGAATCATTTTTGAATACTACTCTGCTGTGCGCCCTGTCAGGGTTGTTCCATGTCATATCTTGCACGCTGGTCGGCTACAGTTTGGGAAGATACAAATACAAGTTTAAGGCCATTGTATTTGGTTTTGTGATTATGACGATGATTGTTCCGCCCCAGGTTATCTCAATACCCATGTACCTTTCCTTTGGCAATGTGTTCGGGGTCAGTTTGATTGACAATCCTGTTTCCCTGCTTTTGCTATACCTGACCGGGAATTCGCTAAAAAGCGGCTTGTATATTTACCTGCTTACACAGTTTTTCAGAAGCCTGCCAAAAGAGCTGGAAGAGGCGGCGCTGGTTGACGGTGCCGGAGAAACAAAAACAATGTTCTTTGTAATGCTCCCGAATGCAAGGTTGATGATGATAACCGTTTTCCTTTTCACTTTCGTGTGGCAGTGGACAGATGTTTTCTATACTTCGATGTTTTTTAAAAACTATGAGCTGCTGTCGCTTAACCTTGGTGTTGTAGGTTCTACATATCAACAACACATGTACACTTCTAAACTGCCGACTCACCCCATGCTGATATCGCAAATGAACAATGCGGGCAGTGTGCTATTTATTGTGCCGTTAATCCTGATTTACCTGATATGCAACAAATACTTTGTTCAAGGTATTGAGCGTTCAGGCATCGTTGGATAAAAATTTTTACGGGAGATGGTTGAAATGTACAAATCATTTGCGCGAACTTTAGCGTTGATACTTGCTGCCCTAATGATGCTGACCATGGCAGCCTGCCAAAATAACGAGGGAGGAGGTGGAAAAAAAAGACAGATAGAGGGCAAACTGGAAGCAAAATATCTTAAAAACGGAGGACAAGTACCTTTTACTGACCTCAAAGGACAGACCATAACCATATCTGCGTGGTGGGACCCAAAACCGCAGAAGAAGGGGTCTAGTCAGATGGCGGACCTTCAGTGGGAGAGAATAAAATACATTGAAGAAGTATATAACTGCAAGCTTGAATTCAAAGCCCTGATTGAGTCCGAGATGATTTCCCAGATAACAGCAAGCGTCGACGCCGGAAATCCGGTATTTGATATTGGTTATATTCAGAGTTCTTGGGTTTATGCATTGGCGAACCAGAAAATGCTGCAGCCCTTGGACGATATTAAGGCTTTTGACTTTGAAGAAGAGAAGTGGGTAGATTTCGTATACAATATCGGCTATTACAAGGGCAAGCACTATATGATGGACCCTGACATTGTCAGAGGGCCAAGGGTAATGCTGTTCTGGAACAAGCGGATGTTCAGGGAAAAAGGACTGCCCGACTTATACGAGTTGCAGAGAAAGGGCGAATGGACGTTTGATAAACTTCAGGAATTTGCAATTAGACTCACTGAAGACACCAACGGTGATAATATCCCAGACGTATACGGCATAACCGGCATGCAGTTTATGCGCGAGCAGGCCATTTTCTCAAACGGTGGGAACATTCTTGAGGTGGACCAGGAAACCGGTAAGCCTTCCTTCCTGCTGAACAGTCCAAACGCGATAGAAGCCCTGCAATGGCTTGTAGACCTTCAGTTCAAATACAACTGTGTTGATGAGCCTGAGGCGTCCACATGGGATTACTATCCTTATAGCTTCGGCAAAAACAAATCCGCAATGGTGGTTACCGAAATCTACCTCATGGAGCGCAACAAGGACATGAAAGATGAATATGGAATAGTCCTGTTTCCAAAAGGGCCAAAAGGAGACGACTATTGCTCATATGGCGGAATGTTTGGTGTCGCTGTAATGCTTGCAAACAATCCAAAAGCACAGGAAGCCGGGTTCATATTTGACCTCTGGACGCAACCGTACGAGGAGCTCGGAGGACTTGATTCATGGAAAACAAGATTTCAACTGCGTCTTGCCAGAGATAACGAGTGCTACGAAAGCATTAAGCTCGGCTCAGACAATTCAATATTCAGCAAGATGTATATCTATGAAGATGTCAGAAAAATTATTATTAATGCCTTGCATGCGATTGTAACCAACAAAAAGACCCCTGCGCAAGGCATAACTGAAATCGAGGGTCAGGTTCAGGCTATACTGGACGACATTTACCAAGGCGCCCAATAATT
>FZPS01000184.1_pt20 | contig 46479 bp, 48 predicted proteins | sample 1817821 | NCBI WGS metagenome assembly FZPS01 (sample SAMEA104158645, study PRJEB21678) | metagenome | place: Germany | collected 2015-04-21 | reverse complement strand
ACATTATACAGCATATTATATAATATATTATCACAGTATAATGTATTATAATAAAGTAATCATCCTAAAAAGGAAGGTAGGAAAACAGGTGAAAACTGGTTTAAAAATATTATTGGTTATCGGCATTTTAATTGCAATTTTAGTAATCAGCTTTATAGGTACTTATAATGGGCTGGTATCAAGAAGAGAAGAGGTGGATGCTGCCTGGAGCCAGATTGATGTTCAGCTGCAAAGAAGGTATGATCTGATTCCCAACCTGGTGGCAACGGTTAAAGAATATGCTGCCCATGAGGAAGAGGTATTTGCCAGTGTTGCGGAAGCCAGGTCAAAGCTGGCAGGCGCAGCTTCCATATCCGAAATGGCTGAGGCTGATGCAGAGCTTAGCAGTGCATTATCCCGTTTATTGGCCATAGCTGAAGCTTATCCTGAACTTAAAGCAAATCAGAATTTCATTAATCTCCAGGATGAGCTGGCAGGCACTGAGAATCGCATTGCTACCGCAAGAAGAGATTACAATCAGACAGCCAGAAGCTACAATACATCTATTCGCAGGTTCCCCACCAATATTATTGCCGGAATGTTTGGTTTTGAAAGCGTAGATTATTTCGAGGCTTCAGAGGCAGGCAGAGAAACTCCGGATGTAGGTGAACTTTTCGGTGATTGATAAAAAGAATCTTAACAAAAAAATTTTTATAGCTTTTCTGCTGTTCCTGTTTATTTTATCCCTGGCATCTGCGGCATATGGGGCTCAATATCCCTCCCACACGCCTTCATTTTATGTAAATGATTTTGCCAATGTGCTGGATTCATCAACTGAGCAGCAGATTATAGAAACTGCCAGCCAGCTGGACAGGAAGACCGGGGCACAGGTAGTGGTTGTTACCCTGCCTGAGCTGGGTGACCAGCCTTTGGAGGAGTATGCCACCGGCTTGTTCAGGGAATGGGGCATCGGCTCTGCAAAGAATAATAATGGCGTGCTGATTCTTCTTGATGTAGGAGGAAGGCAGTCCAGAATAGAAGTAGGGTACGGCCTGGAGGGCATACTGCCTGACGGAAAAACGGGAAGAATTCAGGACAACCGGATGGTTCCCTACTTTAAGGAAGGCGACTATAATCAAGGCATTCTGCTTGGATTTGATGCCATAGTAGGCGAAGTGTATTCAGAATATGGAATTGAATACGAAGGGTTAGCTGGATATAAAGATTACGGGCATGACGGCTGGTACTTCGAAAAGGAGATTAGAGTTCCAGGTCCTTTTATTTTCATTGGCATCATTGTCATAGTTATACTGCTCATCTTGGACAACAGGCTGACCGGCGGCATGTTTCTGAGATTCTTGCTTGTCATGCTGATCCGGGGCGGAAGATTCGGCAGCGGAGGCTCAGGCGGCTGGCGCGGAGGAGGTGGAAGCCGGAGAGGCGGCGGTGGCAGCAGCGGGGGCGGCGGCAGTTCCAGAAGATGGTAGAACCGTTATGGGAGCATCATTTCATACAATAACACCAATTCTCCATCAATTGAATTTCATTTTCAATTCTGGCTTTCTTACCAAGCACTTAATCTTCACATTTTTATCATTATAGCATTATTTTAAGATAATCTGTCTTAATAACCTCCTTATTTTCATCTCAAATTAAAAACTTCCTTTTCTTATTAAAATTTTCCATGACAAAATTTAATAGCATCATAGTATATTTATCTTGGACCGGCAGATCCAATTTTATCCAAACCATATTGCCATTATCTGACAAGGATAATGCAATATGGAAATCTCATATCAATATAAGGAGGTTGTTTCATGAGAAAGCCAACTGTCATACTGCTATGCCTTATGCTGGTGTTGACCGTGTTTTTAATGACAGCATGTCAAGGAGGAGGTGAACCTGCGGCACAAGAACCCGATGAGACTACTGAACCTGCTGAACCTGCAAAGGAGCCGGAGCCCACTCAGCAGGCAGAAGCTGAGGAACCTGAGCCTGAATTCCCCACTGAGATTCCTCCGGGACTGAAAATCGGATATGGTGTATCAACTCTCAATAACGCATTCCATCAATCACATGCCGAATGGGCAAAAAAATATGCCAAGGAAGAATATGGGGCTGAAGTACAGATATTTGACGGACAGTCAGATGCCAATGTAATGGCCCAGAACTTTGACCAGGCAATTGCCCAGGGTATGGACATGGTAACGCTTCATATCTGGCAGGGTGAATCGATCAGGGCAGCAGCCATGGAAGCCATAGAAAATGGAATGGTTATAAGCACTTACTTTGACAAAATCCCTGATCTGCCAATTCCTCATACCATGCCCGGAGAAGCTGAAATCTCCTTCCAAATGGGCAAGATAGCCGCTGAAAAATGGCTGGAAGCTCATCCCGACAAGCCCATTAAATTTGTACAGATTGGATGGCCGGATCATGAAGGTGTAACAGTAGGACGTACAGATCCCTTCAGGGAAGGTGTATTGAGCGTGGCTCCTGATGCAGAAGACCTGGGCTGCATGGATGCCAGCGCCGGTGCTGATGCAGCATTTGCTGTAACCCAGGACCTGATACAGGCACATCCCGACATCAACATCATCTATTCACAGGCAGCCGACCTGACAGTAGGTGTACTGCCGGCACTTCAGCAGCTGGGCCGCGGCGTTATGAAAGACGGTGTACCTGTTACTGAAATACTGGTAAGCGTAGACTGCCCCGAAACCGAGCTTATAGACATCTTCGACCCCAATTGCTCCCTCAAGATGTCCATGGGACTGCCTCCCATTGAGACAGCAAAAGTCAGAATAGATACCCTTATGGACATCTATCTGGGCAAGATTCCTCAGCTGGATGAAACCCTTGATACCATTTACATTCCCAACACTCTGATCGGCTACTGGACACAGAGCAGTGTGGAAGAAGCCGTTAAGTGGTATAACGAGCAATTCGGTGAAAATCTTGAAGTACCAACATATGACTAATCAGTAACAGTTAAGGCAAATTTGATACAGGAAATGCGAATCAGGAAAGGGCAGTCTCGGCTGCCCCTTTCCGCATAAAAGAGATTGATGGGAGAACTGATACCATGAGTGATTATGTATTGGAAATCAAAGGTTTGGTGAAGGATTTTCCAGGTGTAAGAGCGGTAAATGATGTCACTTTTAATATCAGGCGGAATACAGTTCACTGCCTGGTGGGTGAGAATGGCGCAGGCAAATCCACGCTGATTAAAATATTGACAGGGGTTCTTGAACGGACTGCGGGCACAATTCTGCTGAACGGCCGGGAATATGTGAGCTACAGCCCCAGGGATGCCAGAAGACAGGGCATAAGCACCCTGTTCCAGGAGCTCAATGTGGTGGATCAGCTTACGGTTGAAGAAAATCTGACTTTGGGCATGGAAGACACTACATTCGGTTTCTTGAGAAAATCAACCAAGATTAAGAAAATGGTGGATGCATTAAAGGAGATTGAACCCAGCATCGATCCTAAACAGAAGGTAAAACGCCTGAGTGTTGCAAAAAAGCAGATTGTTGAAATTGCCAAGGCTGTTGCATCAGGATCGGATATTATAATAATGGACGAACCTACCGCTTCCATTTCTGAAAGTGAGGTTAAAAGGCTCTTTAGGATTATAAGGGAGCTTAAAAAGAACAATGTTACGGTTATCTATATCTCTCACAGGCTGGATGAGATATTTGAGATAGGCGATTATGTCACTGTAATGCGCGATGGCAGGCATATTGCTACCAAGCCGGTCTCCGAAGTGAAAGACAGATCGGAACTTATCAGGATGATGATAGGCAAAACCATTGTTGAGTCGTACATTCCCAAGGAAACTCAAGACCAGGAAGTATTGCTGGAAGTTAAAAATTTGTCTACTGAAAAATTAAAAAACATTTCTTTCAATATCAGGAGAGGTGAAATTATAGGCTTCTACGGCCTGGTCGGTGCAGGAAAGACCGAGCTGGCCCGTGCAATTTATGGGGCTGACAGGTATTCCGGTGTGGTTCTCTTCAAAGGAAAACAGCTGGGCGCAACCCCGGCAAAGGCAATAGAAGCCGGAATCGCTTTGGTTCCTGAGGAGAGAAGAAGCCAGGGGATTTTTACAATTCTGACCATCCGCAACAATATACCGGTAATGAATCTTAAGAAAATTTCCAATGGCGGATTTGTGGACGCTGCAAAAGAATGGCAGGCAGCAGTGGAATATATTGACAAGCTTAGAATCATAACCAGCGGGCCTGAAAAGGAAACAGCCAAATTATCAGGCGGAAACCAGCAAAAGGTGGTATTTGCCAAATGCCTGTTTGCAGACAGCGATCTCTTAATACTGGATGAACCCACCCGGGGCATAGATGTGGGTGCCAAGAGCGAAATATACGGCATAGTCAGGCAGCTGGCGGAGAGCGGCAAGTCGATTATGTTTTTATCCTCCGAACTGCCTGAAATACTTAATCTCTGCGACAGAATATTCCTGCTCTATGACGGCGAAATCAAGGCTGAACTAAAAAACGGCCCGGATATCGACAGCCGGAAGATCATACACATTGTCACGGGGGGTGAATCGCAGTGATAGAAAAAACCAGAAGAGAGCAGGTTAAGACAGGCAACCTGGGGGAGGGCAGGATAAGCAACCTGACCTTCATTAATATGGTAATGATTGGTGTTCTGGCCGCCCTGTTCATTGCAGCTTCCCTTATAGTTCCCAACTTTTTTAACATAAACACGGTATCAAACCTGATAGCCCAGCAGGCTGAAATAATAATCATAGGAATAGGAATTGCCTTTTTACTGATTGCCGGCTACTTTGACATGTCGGTGGGCGGCATAATAGCAATGGCGGCTGTTCTGTGTGCCTACTTTTCCCAGGCTGACAGGGGAATTGAGGGCTTGTCCAGCGGCCTTGGCATGAACTATTGGCTGGCAGCAGTTCTGACAATTCTGATCTGCTCCATAATCGGTTTAATCAATGCATTTCTGGTAGTCCGGATGAAGATAGCTTCGGTTATTGCTACTTTGGCCACCATGGCGCTGGCAAGAGGGGTGGCGCTTATTGTGGCTAAAGGAGCACAGCGCAATGCCGGCCTGCCTCCTGAGTTTAAGCAGATTGGCCAGCATACCTTCTTTGCAACCATAAATGTGGCGGTGCTGATAATGGTTGTGCTGGTTATAGCTGCCCTGATAATTGAAAGAAAGACGGTTTTCGGAAGACGCATATTCTTAATCGGAGCCAACAGTGAAGCTGCCAGGCTGTCGGGCATCAAGGTATCCCGGGAGGTTTCCCTGCTCTATATAACCAGCTCAGTTTTGGCAGCCATTACCGGCATAGTTATGGCATCCAAATTTAACGCCGGCAATGCTGCTTTCGGCACGGGATATGAATTTGACGCCCTTGTTGTTACGGTGCTGGGCGGCACCAGCATATTCGGCGGTTTCGGCTCCATAACATGCGTGGTGGTAGGCGCTTTCATACTGGGCATACTTAAAACTTCCGTTAATATGCTGGGCTTCCAGCCGGATTTGCAGCTGGTAGTGAGCGGTGTGGTTATCATCATTGCCATACTGGCTCAAAGGTATGCCATAAACAAGAGAAGCAGCTGATTGCAAGGAGGATAGGGATATGGAACGTATATTGGGCAGGTTTTCCATGAAAACCACCATCAAAAATGTATATGTATTCAGCGTATTGGTACTGATCTATGTAATATTTACATCCATGTCAACCAAATTTATAGGTGCAGCCAATATCATAAATATATTAAGACAGAGTGTCCCCCTGTTTCTGGTTGGAGGCGCTGTCACCCTGCTTATGATTTCAGGCCACATTGATTTATCCGTGGGCGGCATACTGGGCTTCAGCTCCGTGGTTTACAGCCTGGCTGTAAAAACCGGCATGAGCTATTTTGCAGCCGGTTTGATAACCCTGCTTCTGGGCACCCTTATAGGCTTCATAAACGGCTATCTGGTTATGAAGCTCAATATAGTGCCGCTTATTGCAACCCTGGCTACCATGAGCTTAAGCATAGGAATCGGAAAACTGCTTACGCCCAGAGGAGTGGGCCTTATTAAACATCTTCCCAGAGGCCTGGAAAGCTTTATGAGAACCTCGCTGTTATTCGGCCTGCCTCCGGCTTTTTATGTTGCCGTAATAGTGGTAGCCATACTCGTCATCATTCAGAAAAAAACCGTGCTGGGAAAATATGCTGCGGCAATAGGAGGCAACAGGACTGCTGCAGAACTGTCGGGAATCAATGTGGTCCGCAATGTATGGCTGATGTATGTAATCGTGGGATTCTGCAGTGCCTTGGCCGGCATTGCCAGGACCAGCTATCTTCATCTTGGGGATCCTGAAACCGGCCAGGGGATGGAGATGGATGCCATGATTGTATCCGTGCTGGGAGGAACCCACTTCTTCGGCGGCGAAGGGTCGGTCTGGAGAACCATGGTAGGTGTTCTGGTGCTCATGTCATTAACCGCAGGAATGCAGGTGGCGGGGGTTCCGCCTTACTGGCATTATTGCATTCGAGGTGTGGTTTTGATCTTTGCTCTGCTGGTTGATATTGTCGTTAAGGAAAAAATAATCGATTAAAAATCTTATTAACAAAAGTTTTGGAAAATGTTAAATCCTATTGACATTTGTTATGGAATGTGTAATAATATGTTTAACAAACGTTATGGAAAATGTTTTTGAGCTGACAGGGGGAGGGGGAGGAAGGTGGATATAGACTCCAGCCTTATCAATTCTGTGGTCAAAGAGGTTATCAGTAATTACATAAAGCAAAACAGACCGTTCAATTCATCCGGCGTATATTCATCTCAGCAAACCGGCACAGAAGGATACGATAAAAATCTGGCCAAAGTGATGGAGCATTCAATGATCAGGTCTGATGCAACTCCGGCAATGGTAGAGCAGTTCTGTGCTGAAGCTATAAAATATGGCTTTGCCAATGTCAGCGTTCCCACCTGCTTTGTTAAAATGGCATCGGATCTGCTCAGGGGAACAGGCGTAAAAACTTCTTCAGCGGTATCATTTCCCTTTGGCAACACCACCACCAGAATAAAGGTAGAGGAAACACTGGAGATAATCAATCACGGTGGTGTGGAGATAGATTTGCCCATCAATATAGGACTTTTGAAATCCGGAGATTACCAATCCATAAGCAGCGATATAAAATCAGTTCTTAATGCAGCAGGCAGCAGGGCTTTAATCAAGGTAGTCGTTGATCTGGGACAACTGACCCGGGAAGAACAGATAAAGGCTGCTCTAATAGCAAAAATGACGGGTGCCAGCTATTTAAAGGTTGCTGCTGGTTCCAAACCTGACGGAGTAACAGCAGATGACATTAAATTGATCAGGTCCGCGGTGGGGCCGGATATGGGCATTAAGGCAGACGGCGGAATCAGGAATCACCAGCGGGCTGTGGAAGTGATAGAGGCAGGCGCCACAAGAATTGGTGCCAGCGGCTCTGTGAAGATTGTTACTTATGCTTAGCAACTGTATTAGCATATTATGCAGCTCATTAATGTAAATATATGTAAAAATATAGAGGGGGTACTGAAATGGCTGAGAGCTTAGAGAATAAGGTATGTGTAGTAACAGGAGCGGCAAGAAGCATTGGGCTTGCCATTGCAGAAAGGTACTGCCGGGATGGTGCAAAAGTGGTGATGATAGACATCAATCCCGAAGTGGAGGAACAGGCGAAGCGTTTGGTATCAGAAGGCTATAAGGCCAAGGCTTATATTCTGGACATAACCGAACGTGAAAAGGTGCTTAAGGTATTTGATGAAATATACAATGAATTAGGCCCGGTATTCGCATTGGTTAATAATGCCGGCATTGTGGATCAAAGGCCTTTTGAAGAGATTACTCCGGAACAGATGGACAAGATTATGCGCGTGAATGTCAGCGGCACCTTGTTCTGTACTCAGGGCGCCATACGCGGCATGAAGGAAAACAGGCGGGGCAAGATAATCAACTTCTCCTCAAAATCCGGAAAGACCGGTTCAGCCTTGATGGTTCATTATTCCGCTGCCAAAGGGGCCATTATTTCCCTCACACAGGCATTGGCTTATGAACTGGCTGATTACAATATCAACGTAAACTGTGTGTGCCCCGGAATTACAGATGAAACAGGCGTGTGGGGCGAGGTAAGCAAAGGCTATGTTCACAATTTGAAACTGCCCAAGGAAGAAGTTATCAAAAAGTTCACGGCCAAGATTCCGCTGAAAAGGCTTACTTCCATTGAAGATGTAGTAGAGTTCGTATATTTCCTGACCGTAAGCGGCGATTACTGCACAGGCCAGGCCTTCAACATAACCGGCGGAAGGGAGATGCACTGATTATGGCCAGTCAATCCGAGACAGGCAAGAGCGTAGTTTACTACGCGCCTGGCGATGTCAGAATAGAGGATATGAAACCCATAGACAGCACAGGGGATGGCGAGGTTACCATAAGGGTGGAAGCCTGTGCCATCTGCGGTACAGATATTAAATCCTACTTAAAGGGTAACCCAAGAATTAAACCCCCTATGATAATGGGGCATGAATTCTGCGGTGAAATAATAGAGGTCGGCGAAAATGTAGAAGGCTATAAAGCAGGCCAGAGGGTAACCATGGCTACAACAATAGGATGCGGCGACTGCATTTACTGCAACCAGGGAAGGACAAACCTCTGTAGAAATGCTGAGGCAATGGGCTTTCATTATCCCGGAGCCATGGCGCCTTACATAAAGATACCGGCCAAAGCAGTCAGACAGGGGCATCTGGTTGATGTAGGGGATCTGGACAGTGAATTGGGTGCCTTGGGCGAACCCCTGTCATGTGTTATAAACGGCCTGAGCCGGGTTCCCATGGAAAAAATCAAATCAGCCCTGGTGCTGGGTCTGGGCCCCTTGGGCATGCTGCATGCAGTAACCATCAAGCAAAAAGGGGTGCCGGATGTCTGCTGCGTGGAGTTTCCCGGCAGAAGGGCTGAAATGGCCAGGGAAATGGGTTTTACAGTGATCGACCCTGCTGATATTGATGAGAAATATCTGGACCTGTCTCAGGGCGAGGGCTTTGACCTGGTGGTAATTACCGCTCCCAGCAACCAGGTTCAGAGCAAGGCTATGATGTATGCCAAAAAGGGCGGATATGTATCATATTTTGCAAGCCTTCCCGTAGGGGATGAGTTTATTACCATCAACAGCCGTACCTTGCATTACAATGAACTGATTGTATATGGAACATCGGATTCCACAGTGGAACATGTTAAAGAGGCAGTCAGGATGCTCAGAAACAATCCGGAGGCTTACAGGCCTCTCATTACCCATAAACTCTCCATGAGCGACTTTCATAAGGCAATGGATATAATCAAGGGAGGAAGCGCTGTCAAGGTTGTGCTTTTGCCATAAGGGGGTGAAGAGATGAAATTGGTAGGCATAGGGGATTTGTTTATACCCAAGGAATATATAGAAAACGGTTTTAAGCCGCTGGAAAGCCTGGGCTTGGACGTAAATGTACTTGACTGGGAATTAAAGGATTTTGACGAACTGCAGCATATAAACCTGCTGGTTGAAAACGGCGGCAGCGGTGCATATGATCCGCCGGAATATATACTGGAAGCAGTTGAAGATGCAGACATAATAATTACGCAGTTCTGCACCGTTAACCGCAAAATGATAGACAGATGCAGAAATCTGAAGGTAATAGGGGTCTTAAGGGCCGGATACGAAAACGTGGATGTGGAATATGCAAATTCAAAAGGAATACTGGTATATAACACTCCCGGCAGGAATGCAGATGCGGTGGCAGACTTTACCATAGGCGCCATGATAGCTGAATGCAGAAATATTGCCAGAGGGCATATGGGTCTGAAAGAGGGAAGATGGATAAGAGAATATCCCAACTCTTCATATATACCGGATTTGCCTGGAAAAACCGTCGGAATTATAGGATTAGGCGAAATCGGTCTGAAGGTAGCGAAAAGGCTGACAGGTTTTGATGTGAACATGATAGCCTATGACCCCTATGCCAAGGATGTTCCCGATTATATTGAGTTGGTATCTTTGGAGCAACTGATGAAGGAATCAGATTTTGTTACAATCCACGCAAGGCTGACTAAGGAAACTGAGAGAATGATCGGCGCTGAGCTTATAAACATGATGAAACCTACCGCATACCTCATCAATACGTCAAGATCTGCACTGGTGGATGAAAAGGCCCTGTACCAGGCCTTGAAAGAAGGCAGGCTGGCAGGAGCCGCCCTGGACGTATTTGACGTGGAGCCTCCCGGCAGGGATTATCCGCTGGTAACCCTTGAAAATGTAACCATTACGCCTCATATGGCAGGCGGATCCAGTGATGCTTTTCTCAACTCTCCCAAAAAGCTTTCAGCAGAAATTGCAAAGCTCTGGGAGGGCCAGTCATCCAGGAATCTGATAAACAAGGAATTGTTCGATGACTTTATTAAGGTTCAGGCTCAGAATTTTAAGGCTGAAGAAAGCTGATAAGGAGGCAGGTATTAATGTATGCCGCCAGAGTGATAGGGACGGTTGTCTGTACCACCAAGGATGAAAAATTAAGCGGCAGAAAAATGCAGGTGGTGCAGCCTGTTAACCTCCTTACTCTTAAAGATGAAGGGAAGCCTGCTGTGGCTATAGATACAGTAGGGGCAGGCATTTCGGAAATAGTGCTTGTAGTTGGCGGAAGTTCTGCCAGGCAGACGAATCTAACCTTAAATACACCGGTGGATGCAGTAATTATGGCCATAGTGGATTATATCGATATAGAAGGAAACAGGGTGTACGACAAGCATAAGGGAAAGGCAGGGATATAATGCATCTTGCCAGGGTAATCGGAAGCGTGGTCGCCACCAAAAAGGATAAACGGCTGACCGGTGTCAAGCTGTTGGTTATTCAGCCCATAACCAGCCAGGGCAAGGATAAGGGTTCTCCCATAGTGGCGGCCGATAGTATAGGAGCCGGCTATGGCGAGACGGTATTCTACGCTCGAAGCAGGGAAGGTGCAGCGGCTTTGCCCAACCCTAATGCATGTGTCGATGCTGGCATTATAGGAATAGTTGATTCAGTATATGCTCCAGCGGCAGACAAGGGAGGATAATAATGATTCTGGCAAGGGTTGTTGGAAATGTCGTTGCCACTCAGAAAAATCCGAATCTTAATGGCTATAAGTTATTGCTGATACAGCCAATTGATCTGAAGGGAAAGCCGGCAGGTTCCGAATTGCTGGCTGTGGATGCTGTAGGGAGCGGAATAGGAGACCTTGTAGTAGCCATAGCAGAAGGGCGGTCAGTCAGGCAAATCTTAGCGCCAGGGTCTTCCAGTCTGCCGATAGATGTTGTAATTGCCGGTATAGTGGATGAGGTGATCAGTACTGAGGGATCCCTATATTTATATGATTGATATATGCAGGGAAGGTGAAGAATGAATGGATATAAACCAGTTGATTGAAGAAATAACCCGGGAGGTTATGAAAGAGCTCAACAATACGGCGGATTTTGGCAAATCCCAGTCAGGCTACAATGCTGAATATGCCAAGTATATAGATCACACGGTTCTAAGGCCTGAAACCACCAAAGCCACCGTGGAGAAATTCTGCAGGGAAGCCAAGGAATACGGCTTTGCATCGGTATGCGTCAACCCCACCCATGTGAAATATGCGGCTGAACTGCTGAAAGGGAGCAATGTCAAGGTATGTACGGTGATCGGGTTTCCGCTTGGGGCCACAACATCCTTCGTCAAGGCTGCTGAAGTACGGGATGCTATAGCCAACGGCGCCCAGGAAGTGGACATGGTCATAAACATAGGCGCCCTTAAGGACAGGGATTATGATCTGGTGGCCAATGACATCAAGGCTGTGGTGGATGCGGCTGCGGGCAGGGCTAAGGTTAAGGTGATTATTGAAACAGGCCTTCTAACCGAGCAGGAAAAGATAAAAGCCTGTCTGCTGGCAAAAAGCGCCGGAGCTGATTTTGTCAAGACCTGTACAGGCATGAATGTAGGCCAGGCAACACCGGAAGATATTGAGTTGATGAAGAAGACTGTAGGACCGGATATGGAGGTTAAGGCTTCTACCGGCATCAAAACAAGGGAAGATGCAGACAAACTCATAAGAGCAGGGGCTACCAGGCTGGGCACCAGTTCCGGAATTGCCATTGTGAAGGGAATCTCGCCGCAGCTTGCTGAAAAATCCAGATATTAGGATGTGAGCAAAATGAATCATTTGGACAAGGATATTCTGTCTATTCAGCAAACACGAGACCTGTTAAAAAGAGCCCATCAGGCTCAGAAGGTGCTGGCCGGTTTTTCCCAGGAAAAAGTTGATTCCATAGTGGAGGCAATGGCTGTTGCCGGCTACAGAAACGCAGCCAGGCTGGCTGAGCTGGCTGTCAAGGAAACCGGGATAGGGGTTGTGGCTGACAAGATAGTCAAAAATGAATTTGCCAGCAAAAATGTATGGGAATACATAAAAAATATGCGGACAGCAGGAATTATATCGGAGGACAAAGAAAAAGGCATAGTAGAGATAGCAGAACCCATGGGGGTAATCGCAGGAATAATTCCCACTACAAATCCCACTTCCACTGTAATATTCAAAGCAATAATAGCAGTAAAAGCCCGGTGCAGCATTGTCATGTCTCCTCATCCCAGGGCTGTTGAATGTTCAAAGGAAGCTGCACGAATCATGGAGGAAGCTGCAGTTTCAGCCGGTGCGCCCAAAGGGCTTGTATCCTGCATTGAAAACAGCACCCGGGAAGCTACCCAGGAACTTATGCATAATCCTATGACAGCAGTAATACTGGCAACCGGAGGCTCATCGCTGGTAAAGGCAGCCTACAGTTCAGGCAAGCCTGCATTCGGCGTGGGGCCGGGCAATGTTCCTGCATTTATTGAAAGAAGCGCTGACATAGACCGGGCAGTACGGGATATCATTTCCAGCAAAACCTTTGACAATGGCACCATATGCGCGTCTGAACAAGCGGTTGTAACTGAAAAAGTTATAGCCGATCGGGTAATCGAGACCTTTAAAGCCCATGATTGCTATTTTCTCTCTCCTGATGAGATATCCAGGGTTGAGAAAGCGGTTATTCTTCCCGGCGGCGGCGTAAACCCTGAGGTGGTAGGAAAGAGCGCCGTAGAAGTTGCAAGGATTGCCGGAATCGAAGTTCCCGGCAGCACCAAGATTCTTATTGCCCGCATGTTCGGCGTTGGAAGATCATATCCGCTTTCAGCTGAAAAACTCTGCCCTGTTCTGGCCTTTTACATAGAGGAAGACTGGCAGAAGGCATGTGAGAGATGCATTGAGATTTTGCAGTACGGCGGGCTGGGCCACAGTCTGGCCATCCATTCCAACGACAGAAACATTATCATGGAATTTGCAATGAAAAAGCCGGTTTTCAGAATATTGGTCAATACCCCGTCGTCACAAGGTGCCATAGGTTATACCACCAACCTGCAGCCCTCCTTAACCTTGGGATGCGGGTCATGGGGAGGAAATGTGACAGCCGACAACGTCGGGCCCCAGCATCTGATTAACAGGAAAAGGCTGGCCTATTCAAATGCAATTGCATGCAAGTACCGCTACACAATGGAAGAGATTGAAAGAGCTGTTGAAAGATACTTAAGTGCTGTATAATTGATACATTTTTCATATAAAAGGATTAGGAGGTAAAATAGGACATGGAAGCTTTAGGAATGATTGAAACCAGGGGCTTGGTTGGATCCATCGAGGCGGCAGACGCAGCGGTAAAAGCTGCCAATGTACAACTCATCGGCAAGGAATACATAGGGGGCGGCTATGTAACAGTTATGGTGCGAGGTGACGTAGCAGCTGTCAAATCTGCAACAGATGCAGGCGCGGAAGCTGCCAAGCGCGTGGGAGAACTGATTTCAGTTCATGTTATACCTCGTCCTCATGGTGAGGTGGATGAGATCCTGCCCAGCAAGGGTCAAAAGGTCGGCAAAGCTCAGCCGAGTGGAGCATCCAAGGCATAAATTTATCAAACGATAAAAAGGGAGGCAAGAAAAATGGAAAATGCATTGGGAATGGTGGAAACTAGAGGACTGGTAGGAGCAATTGAAGCAGCAGATGCCATGGTTAAAGCAGCAAATGTACGGCTTATAGGCAAGGAAACAATCGGAGGCGGTTTTGTTACAGTCATGGTAAGAGGCGACGTAGGCGCCGTTAAAGCTGCCACAGATGCAGGCGCAGCCGCTGCCAGCCGCGTTGGTGAGCTTAAATCCGTACACGTCATTCCTCGTCCTCATGTTGAAGTTGAAAGCATACTTCCCGGCAAGTAATTGCTTGATTTACACAGGTGGTGATGCCAATTGGAGCAGGAACTGATAAAAAGCATAGCATCCAGAGTTGCTGATGAGCTGATGAAAAAGAATTTTTCTGCACCAAAGCATCACTTGATCCCCGCCGGGGTATCAAACCGTCATGTTCATCTGTCGGAAGAGCATGCAAGAAAACTATTTGGCAGCAATCTGACCAAAATGAGGGATTTGTCGCAGACAGGCCAGTTTGCTGCGGAAGAGACTGTCATCCTTGCAGGGCCCAGGGGTTCCATTGAGAGAGTCAGGGTGCTGGGCCCTGCAAGGCAGCAGACCCAGGTGGAGATATCCGTAAGTGATGCATATAAATTGGGTGTTGAAGTTCATATAAGGGAATCCGGCGATATAAAGGGAACCGCCGGCATAACAATAATAGGCTCCAATGGTTCAGTTCAGCTGGATGAGGGCGTAATTGTTGCCAAGCGGCATATTCATATGAGCCCTGAAGATGCGGCTCTTTTGCAGGTTCAGGACGGGGATATAGTACAGGTAAGAACCGAAGGCGAGCGTGCCCTCATCTTTGATCAGGTTACGGTCAGGGTTAATGAAAAGTTTAACCTGGAATTTCACATTGACTTCGAAGAAGCCAATGCTGCAGGTTTAAAACAAGGCGATTATGTAAGCATAGCCGGCAGGATGCCTGGGGCAGCAAGGCCGGAAGGAAAGCGGAATCCTCTGCCTTCTTCTTCAAATGAAGGAATAAATGGCCTGGACCTGGTTACGGAGGAAGCGGCAAGAAAGGCTTCCGGCCAGCTGTATCTCAATCCAGGGGCAATCATAACTCCGCTGGCTAAAGACCTAATCAAAGACAGGGGCATAAAAGTTATATATCTGAAATAAGCTCCAGAGGTGGTAAAAGTGGCCAAGGTATTGACCTTAAATGATATTGCAGGCATGACAGACAAAAAACAGCTGATCCTTTCAAAAGACACCATCATCACTCCGGCTGCCCGGGACTGGGCTAAGGAGAAGGGAATCAGCATCATTGTGGAAGGCCAGACGGAAGTTAAAGGATCAGGAGCAGAAGAGGAAAAGGATAAGCTGCTCAACAGCACCATTGTCAGCATAGTAAGGCAGCTTAAATCCAACAACATGACGCTTAACAAGGATGAAATAGCATCCATTGTGAAGAATTGCCTGGAAAGAATGAATTGCATGGTTGATTGAATTAAGCACATGGGAATTGGTGGGATATTATGGATAAGTATCTGCTGAGTATTGATAACGGGCTTACAGCTACCAAAGCAGTGCTGTTTCATATCAATGGCAGGCAGATTGCGTCCTCTCAGCAAAGGACCCCGGTGGTCAATTATGGTGATTTTTCTGAAATTGATATGAATCAGCAATGGGAAAGAACTGCTGTATGTATCAGGGATCTGATAGAAAAAGCCGGCATCGATCCTTCCCGGATAGCAGCTGTGGGCGGCTCCGGCCATGGAGCAGGCCTGTATCTTCTTGATGATGAAAACCAGCCTCTGGGCAAGGCCATAACTTCCATGGACAATAGATCAGCGGGAATCGTAAAGCGCTGGCAGGAAGAAAATATCAGCGCATATGAAAAAACCCTGCATCCGGTTTGGGCCGGCCAGGCAGTTCCGATACTGAAATGGCTGAAATTATATGAAACAGACCGTTATAAGCGGATAGGCAAAATACTGTCCGTTAAGGATTGGATAAAGTTTAAGCTCACCGGATGCATAACATGTGAATATACTGATGCCAGCAATTCAGGTTTAATTAACCTGAAAACGCGCACTTATGATAAAGATATTCTCAATATCTACGGCATAGAGGAAATGTATGAAAAGCTGGCACCTTTAAGCGGTAGCACAGAGATTATAGGCTATGTAACCGGTGAGGCAGCCGCTCAGACCGGGCTGGCGGAGGGAACACCGGTTACCGCAGGCCTGTTTGATGTAGTCTCCTGTGCTTTGGGCAGCGGGGTTTATGATGACAGCCAGTACAGCATGATTGCAGGCACATGGAATATAAACTCAGGCATAGAGCAGAACATTGTCCAGTGCGATACGAATACCAAATGTTCCCTGTTTGCCGATGGAAGCTACATATACGTGGAATCCAGCGCTACTTCGGCCGTAAACCTGGAATGGTTTCTGGACAACATGATTTTCGGGTTTGGAGGCAGCAAAGGTGACAAAGACCAGGTTTACCAGAAGATAGACAGTGAAGTTGCAAGGCTTGACCCTGCAGATTCAGAGATTTTTTATCTGCCCTTCCTGCACAGTTCTTATCTGGCTGAAGGGGTTAATGCGGGGCTCACCGGCATCAGGGCCGGACATAACATCTTCCATGTGCTCAGGGCTGTATTCGAAGGCGTGGCATATGCCCACAAAATGCACATAGAAAACCTGAAAAAGGGCGGCATAGTGAGAAAACAGGCGGTATTGTCCGGCGGTGCTTCCAACAGCGGCACATGGTGCCAGATCTTTGCCGATGTATTGAATCTTGATGTGCTGACAGTCGAATCTACACAGGCAGGAGGAATGGGCACTGCCATTAACTCAGCAGTTGCAATAGGTTTATATAAGGATTTCGAGGATGCGGTTTCCAATATGGTGAAAATGTCACGCACCTATCATCCTGGTGAAAACAGCAGGATTTATGAGCAGAGATTCAACAGGTTTAAGGATCTTATAGCAAAATTGGAGCTTAATAACTAACGAAGGTGGATAGGACATGGATTTTAATCTGAAAGGAAAAACGGCAATCGTAACCGGAGGCGGAAGCGGGCTTGGCGCCGCTATATGCGAAGTCTTTGCCCAGGAAGGAGCCAATTCGGTCATTAATTATATAGTGGATGAAGGCAAAGCATTCAAATATGCAGATTATTTGAACGAAAAATACGGCACCAATTGCATACCCATGTATGGGGACATTACCAATGCCAGGGATATCGAAAGCATTATTGCAAGAGCCCATGACCTGTATGGAAGAATAGACATACTGGTAAACAATGCCGGAGTGTGGCCTACCAATTTTGTAAAAGACATGTCAGATGAAGAGTGGAGGAGAACCATAGAAATTAATCTGACGGGAACATTTTTGTTCAGCAAAAGGATGGTTAACTATTGGCTGGAACGCCAGGCCAAGGGCAAAATCGTCAATATTGTTTCTCAGGCAGCATTTCACGGCTCCACAAGCGGCCATGCCCATTATGCGGCAGCCAAAGGCGGGGTTGTTACATTTACCGTATCCCTGGCAAGGGAAGTGGCTCCATACGGGATAAACGTTACGGCAGTGGCACCTGGCATGATGCGGACTCCTATGAGCAAGGGGGCCCTGACCAAAAGGGAAGAGGAGTATCTGAAGCGGATCCCTCTGGGCAGAATCGCAGACCCGGTTGAAGTGGCTTATGCCGTGGTGTTTCTTGCCTCCGACAAGGCGGATTATATAACAGGTGCCACCATAGACGTGACTGGCGGAATGCTGATGAGATAAAAATTATAAAAATACATGGGAGGTAGGTAGTAATATGATTAAGGGTTTTAATCATTACGTACCAGTCAAAGTGGTGTTTGGAGCCGGCAAACTGAATGAAGCAGGCACACTTACTGCTCAATACGGTTCCAAGGCTTTGATTGTCACTACAGGTCCGTTCTTTAAAGAAAGCGGCCTGGTTGACAGGCTGGTAAACATCCTAAAGGAAAGCGGCGTGGAATCTGAATATTATTATGACATCAGCCCGAATCCCCTGAATACGGAAATTGATGCAGCAGCAGACCTGGGCAGAAAAACCGGCTGTGATGTGGTCATAGGTTTGGGCGGCGGCAGTGCCATAGATGCTGCCAAGGGCATAGCCGTTGCGCTGGGACATAACGCCCCGATATGGGACTACTGCCCTGTAGGCCCCGACTCCAAACAGGCCACTGAAAAGACCTATCCCATCATTGCCATTACCACAACCTCAGGTACAGGCAGCCATGTTTCACCCTTCTCTGTAATCACTAATCCGGACACTTTACAAAAACCCGGCATGGGAAGCGACTATATCTATCCTAAAGTGGGCATAGTTGACCCTGAACTTATGATATCCCTGCCGAAGCGGCAGACAGCAGCAACAGGCTTTGATGTACTGGCTCACTCCATAGAGGCTTATACCAGCAGGATTGCATCGCCCATGAGCGACATGTATGCCGAAGAGGCAATCAGGCTGGTCGGCAAGTATTTAAGGAGAGCTGTAGAAGACGGTAATGATCTGGAAGCCCGTACAGCCATGGCTTATGCAGACACCCTGGCAGGCTTTGCCATGTCACTTGCAATCAATACCATATGCCACGGCTTGTCCCATGCAGTGGGAGGCATAGCAGATACTGTTCATGGCGAAACCTTAGCTGCCATGACTCCGCATACCATGCGGTTTACCATGAATGAAGATCCGGAAAAATACAGGAAAATAGGTCTGCTTTTGAGAGATGAAACCTGTGAACAGGTAATAAGTGAGTTTACTCCGGAAGATGCGGTTCAAGAAGTGGAAAAATTAATCAAGGATATTGGAATGGACATACCTTTAAGCAAACAGGGAGTTAAGGAATCAGATCTTGAGAATATTGCAGATGCAGCCTTCGAATACATGAGCGGGGCATTCGATCTTGATCTGAGAACTCCCAGCAGAGAAGATATTCTCAATATCCTCAGAGCTTCATTCTAATCTGGCAATCTCACAATATAATCTGCTGATTATTAATATATATTAGGGCCAAGGCATAGAATACAATTGAATATTATATAATGCTTTGCGCCCTAATATATACTTTTGCCTCCTTGATATCCTGCTTTTAGCAAGGTGGAGGAGAATATGGATTTATCGGCATTTAAAGAATTTGTATATATTGTTCTGGTAAATGCCAGTCAGACAGCTTCCTATGAAAAAGCCCAGGTTACCCATGCCTTGCTTTCCAATCTGAACGAGTTTTACAAGCACATGATTAAAGATGATGCAAATGTTCTTTTAAACGAAGAAATCCATGCCCTTAAGCATTATGTCAACATTCAGAAAGTAAGATACGGAAAGAGGTTTGATATATCCATTAAGGAACCGGCAGATGAAGATATTTATGTAGGACATTTTACAATAATAAGCTTTGTGGACAAAACCCTGAACAGCTTGCTTAACAGATATGAACGATTTTTCCTGGCCAGCGTTGAATTTACGGATACAGAGGATGCTGTCTTGTTGGAAATAACAGCATGCATCGACGGAAAGAAAGAGCTAAGCAGGAAAACCTTTACTAAGCGAGGGGGACGCTTATGCACAGACTCATGATAGCTGACGATGAGTATCTTTCCAGGTTTGTTATCAAGTCGATGATAGAAAAGAAATTTCCCGACATAGAGATAGTGGCTGAGCCAGAAAATGGCAGGCAGGCAATTGAATATGGATTAAAATTAAAGCCGGATATCATCATTATGGATATAAAAATGCCGGGTTTTAACGGAATTGAAGCATCCAGAATTTTGTTAAGTGAACTCCCCCATACTCAGATTCTCATCCTGACTGCCTATGATAAGTTCAATTATGTAAAAGAAGCCTTGGAAATCGGGATAAAGGGTTTTTTGCTGAAACCCATCAATGAAACGGAAGTTGTGCAAACCATTCAAAGAATAAAAAATCAAATCAGTCAATATGAGTTACAAACTGATCACGATGAGCATGTGGAGGAAAAAATAAAAACTGTCAGGCCTTTAATAGAGAATGAACTGGTATCGGCCTTTATAACAGGCGATTTTGATGCTGAGAGAATAGAAAGCTACAGGGAACTGATCAAGGAAAATGATATCAGTTCCGGGTTCTTCATAATAATTACTCCTTCATACAACTATATAAGACAGGTCAGCAGGGAGATCAGCTACAGGAAGATAAGGGAAAACATATATGAAGCGGCATCCAGTCATCCCGGGCTGATGCATAAGTGCCTTATTGGCAGCAGAGCAGGCAGCAATATTGCCGTATTTCATACAATGCAAAACAAGAAACCGGACATGGAACTGGCCAAGGAAGCCCAGCTTATAGGAATCGGGCTGGCAAACCGCATAAAATCCATGGCCAAGATTGAAACAGCCATCGGCATCGGCAATGTACATTCAGGCTTTAATAACCTGTGGAAATCATACAATGAAGCAAATATTGCCTTGAAAAGAGCATTGAAAACAGGAGGAGTTGTACACTACAACTTTATTAAAACGGATTATAACACACCTGCCAGCACTGAGTATCCCATGGATTTAGAAACTCTTCTTGTCGAACAGCTGAAACTGGGCAAAACTGAAGCGGCAAAAGAAACCGCCTGTGAATTCATATCCCAGGTTATAAATAACAGTACAAGTATAGAAGCGGTTAAGGAATCGCTGAATGAACTTATAACCGTACTTAAAAGAACAATTGCCATGAGCGGGATCAGGCTGAGGCGTGATTGCAATTTAAGCATGCTTACCGAGCTTGGAACCATAAGGGACCTTGACGAGATTGCATTTTGGAGCAAAAGATGCATATTCAATTTAATTGACCATATTGAAAACAAAAACAATTCAGCTTCTAAATTGATCGGAAGAGTAATTGACTATATAAACAAAAATTTCAACAGCGAGATAACCCTCAATCAGGTGGCCGATGAAGTGGGCTTGAGCCCGCAGTATTTGAGCAAGATATTTAAAGAGAATTATGGAATAAATTTCATTGACTATATAACCAAAAAGCGAATTAAATACGCTGAAGAGCTGCTTCTTAACAGCGGGAAGAGCATCAAGGAGATTAGCTGCCTTGTAGGTTACGAAGATCCCAATTATTTCAGCCGCATTTTCAAAAAGGATACGGGCTGCACGCCCAGCCAGTTCAGATTACAAAAAGCCATGGGAGATAATTGATGAAGAGAAATAAACCGAATAATACGCTGAGGAAAAAACTTATCAAGTATTTTCTGGTTATTATTTTCTCCCTGGTATTGATCAGTGCCTATATTTCTTTTAACTTTAAGTCCTTCTATACCAGCGTGTATTCCATGCTGAACAGGGCGGTTGATACTTACCAGATCATAATGGAGGTTGGCGTCCTTTATCAAAAAATTGAGAATTACGTTCAAAGCGGCGATGACAGTTACTTAACTGAATATAAAAACAATATGCAGAACCTTCATATGAATCTTGACCAGCTTAAGCAAGGAAGCACAGGCGATGAATACTACAAGGTTACGGAAATTGAAAACATGGTTGAAAGTTTTGATGAAAAAGTAAACCAGATAGTTATTGACTATAAAAACAAGGTGCAGCCTGTTTTCATTTATGAATCACTTACTGAAATTTCCCGTTTGAGAAGCTACATTGAAGACGATGTGAAAGGCATCCTGCTGAGCCAGCTCAGCAGCATCATGACCTATTACAGGAACTTCTTGGATTATATAGCCAACAGGGAAAACCTGGTGTATATACTCAATGCATTAATAATTACACTCTGTTTACTTCTGGCCATAAGATTTTCCCGTTATATCTCCCATCCTATACATCAGCTGGCCTCCAGGCTGCAAAGGGTTGCAGGGGGAGACCTGAAGGTTGAAACCATAGACATTAAAACGGATGATGAGATTAACACTGTTATTGAATCCTTCAATTACATGATAACAAAAATAAAGGAATTGATTGAAGAGATCAATACCAAGGCAGACGTGGAAAAGAAGCTCCATGAGCAGCAGATTAAGAATTTGGAGATGTCTACCCTGCTTAATCAATCGGAGCTGAAATTTCTTCAGTCGCAGATCAATCCCCATTTTCTTTTTAACACCATGAATTCAATTTCTGCCCTGGCATTAATGGAAGGGGCTGAGGAAACCAAAAGAATGATTGAGAATCTGTCTTCCATACTTAAATACAATCTTAAACGAAATAATGAGAAGTCTACCCTGAGAGATGAGCTTAAAATTGTTGAGAGTTATTTATACATCCAACAAGCCCGTTTTGGAAGCAGAATAAAATTTGTTCTTGATATAGATGAAAGCGTCATGGATTACCCGGTACCCGGCATGATTCTCCAGCCCTTGGTTGAAAACGCCATTATACACGGGCTGGAACCCATGGAGGAAGAAGGTTTGCTGGAGCTCAGCATAAAGGACATGCGCACTAAAGTATTGATAAGGATCCGGGATAATGGAGTGGGCATGTCGGAAGAACGCCTGGCAGTAATCAGGGAAAACATGAACAAGTGTACAGAAGCCAATACCAATATAGGAATTTCCAATGTGATGAGAAGGCTGGAACTGATGTACGGAAGGAATGCGGCGGAGATAAGGAGTGTATTGGGCCAGGGAACGGAAGTATGCATTATGCTGCCCAAGAACCTTAAGAGGGAGGTTTTATGAACAGGAAACATTACCTTTCAAACATCATAACAACCCTTGTAATTGTTATGATTATCCTGCTTGCCGGTTATATACTGCTGGATGACATAGAGGGCTTCAAAAACAGGCGGGAGACTGAAAAAGAAAATGTGAGCCCTTCAAATAATGAGACAAAATCCGCCTTTGCAGGTTCAATGGATGAAACTTATTATATGGTGGTTTTCAAGAAAGACACATATTATTGGGAAGGGGTCAAGCAGGGGTTTGATCTGGCGGGCCGGCAGCTTGGGGTCAGAACCTTATTTGAGGGCAGCGAGGAGTATGATGTCAATGCTCAGCTGAAGGTATTTGAAAAGGTTGTGGCCAAAAAGCCCAAAGGGATTGCAGTGCATCCCATCTGTGCGGATTCCTTTGTTGAGCCAATTAATGATGCCATAGAAAAGGGCATTATGGTGACAACCTTCGCAGCCGATTCTCCCGAAAGCAAAAGGCTTACCTGGGTTACTTCCGACAACGTTAAGGAAGGAATTTATGCGGCGGATTTCATTGCAGAGGTCCTTGGCGGAGAGGGTGAAATCGGGATTATTGAAAGACCCAGCCAATCCAACCATGCAAAAAGGGTGGAGGCCTTTATGCAGAGGCTTGAGGAAGCATACCCGGATCTCAAGGTGGTTGCCAGGGGAACGGCAGATGGCGATGAGGCAAAAGCCGCCAGGCTGGCAGTGAAAATGATAGAGGAAAATCCCGGGCTGGACTTCATATATTGTGTGGCCGGCATTGAGGGCATGGGGGCCGGAGCCGGGGTTAAAGAGGCGGGAAGCAATGTAAAGGTATTTACTTACGATGCCGATCCACCCGTTATAGATATGGTGAAGGAAGGAACCATATACGCAGTGATTCAGCCCAATGTCATCAATCAGGGCTATTGGTCCCTGCTCAGCCTTTATATTGCAGCCCATAATCTGCTGGATCCTATCAGCGACTGGAAGGTGGCAGGCAAATCGCCCCTTCCGGCCATGATAGACAATGGAATGGACATAGTAACAAAAGAAAACGGCGATTACTTTTATGTTTATGATTGATTCTTATTAATTTATAATAATAAAACAGGGGGCGGGAATATGCCGAAAGTAAAGGTAAAAGAATTAAGCAAGGAAGCTTTCAGCATTTACGGAGACTATGCAGATATGCTGAATCCACAGGGTTACAGTTTTGGTGAAGAGCCGGTCTTGTTTTACAGGGATATGCTGCAGCAGTCTTTGGGATGCAGCACCAATGTTTCATTTTCTCTTTGTGCTGTGTATAAGCGGCCGCTCATTATCGATTGTTCTGAATATCATAATTATTGTGGGGAAACCATTATTCCTCTGGACGGGGACATACTTATGCATGTTGCTCCTGCAACCGGGGATGATCAGCCGCCTGTAGATGAAATTGAAGTTTTTCATGTGCCCAGAGGCACCATGGTGGTTATAAAGCCGGGTGTATGGCATCAGGCTGCATTTCCCTATAATGCCGATAAGGTTAATATCCTATGTGTACTGCCTGAACGCACATATGCAATTGACTGTCATTTAAGGCAGCTGCCCGAGGATAATTTGGTAGAGATTATGATTGAATAAACTGATATAATATAAGTGTTACACGCATTTGTGGACCAATGATTTAGGTGGGATATTACAATGAATACTAAATTTGATATGGCACTAATGGTAAAAGTAGCCCAGATGTACTATATAGACGGAATGAAACAGGAAGAAATAGCCAGGCAGGTTCAGATATCAAGATCCTTAATATCCATGATTCTTGCCGAGGCTAAGGAAATCGGCATAGTGGAGGTTAATATACGAAATCCTCTTTTAAATAATGATGATGTATCCTCGCAGCTTAAAGAAGAATTTGGCTTAACCGATTGCATTGCTGTGCCGACATCGGTTCAGGATATTTCCGTGCTAAGAAAGTTGATAGCACAAAGAGCAGTGGATCTGGTCAATCAATTGCTGGATAACAACATGACCATAGGCATTGCCTGGGGGCGTACCTGCTACGAATTTGTCTCCCACTTCAGAAGAGAAAGGATACTAAATAATATTACTGTTCTTCCCTTAATAGGCGGCAGCAGGCAGACGGCCGGGTATTATCAGTTAAATGAGATGGCCAGGGTGCTTGCGGAAAAGATTGGCGGCACCCCCTACTTTATTCATGCGCCTGCCATTACAGCCGACCTGGAAGAGAAAAGGATGTTCACAAAATCTGCTTCCATGAGAGCCTTGATGGATCAATGGAACCACATGGACATAGTAGTGACAGGAATTGGCTATCTGCCTACCAGCAAAGGCCTTGGCAGGGAAACCTATATAGGCGAGCATTCGATATATAAGCAACTGGAGGAAGCAGAAGCTGTGGGTGACATCTGTGCCAGGTATTTTAAAGAATCCGGAGAAATAATAAAAGGAGCATATTATGATCTGGTAATAGGAGTTCCCGTCGAAACACTTAAGGAAAACAAAAAGGTCATATGCATAGCAGGGGGCAAGGAGAAAGTAATTCCCATTCTGGGCGCACTAAGAACAGGGATTGTTAAAATTCTGATAACTGATGAACACACTGGTGTGGACATTATAAAATATAATAAAAAAACCGGATCCAGAAACCAGGCATTTTAGTTTCAAGCATGAAGACAGATTAACACTTCCTTTGCTGAATATTCAGAATAATGCAGCAATATAAAGCATAACAAAAGAAAAGGTAAAGGTATGTTAAAAGTTTTTGTCAAGCTAAAAAACTTCATATGGAAGATGAGCCTAAAATCAAAACTGGTGACTATATTCGTCATTTTGACTACTATTCCGCTCAGCGTTGTGGGAATTGTTTCATTTTCTCAGGCATCATCCATCATAGAAAGAAAGACCATTGAATCCACTACCCAAATAGCGGAACAGCTGAATCAGAGCATCAGCCTGACACTGCAGATGGGCGAACGGTTTACAAAGATAATACGGGATGAGTCGGTAATTAAGTTTTTGACAACGCCAAGTGAGATGAAACATACAAAATATGAAAGCGCCAAGGAAATCATCAAGCTGTTCAAGCTTTACAGAGATACATTTGAAGACTATCAATGGATCAGGGGAATTTACATCATAGGCTTTAACGGAAACAATATATGTGAAGCACAGGGCGTTTATTCACTGCACAAGGATATCAATACCATCAGCACCATTAACAAGATCATTGAAAAACCCAAAGAACTGCATATCATTCCCAACAGCGAGATCGACTATGCCAGAAAAATGAAGTATGAGGAAGTAATTTCCCTTGGCAAAACCATTGAAATCCCAACCACCAATCAGATCATAGGCGTAATAATAATCGATATAGACAAAGAAGCAATCGAAGAACTTTGCGAGAATATAACCATCGGAGAAAAAGGATATTTCTCCATTATTACTTATGAGGGTGACAGGGTAATTACCATATATAATTCAGACCTGCATCACAACAGCAATGGGCTTAGAAAAGAATCACTGGACAGAATTGCCAATGAACAGCATGGTCACTTTATAGAAAGAGTAAACGGCAGCAAAGAATTCATAGTATTTAACACCCTGAGCAATGTGGGCTGGAAGATATTAGGCAGGGTGGAACTGAATGATCTGATGAGCAGTGCATACACCATAAGGCGGATTACCATCTTTGTGGTGCTGCTGTCCATCATATTCACCGCCATATTATATATATTTATATCGGAGCAGCTTACCCGGCCCATAAGAAACATAAAGGAAAAGATGAAGCAGGCGGAGCGGGGCGTTTTTGTTGAAGCCGAATGCAATAACAGGGATGAAATAGGCGATCTTTACAGAAGTTTCAACAAGATGATCAAAAATATCATGCAGCTGATTGAAGACAAGCAGAAGGAACAGAAGGCTTTGCAGAAAGCGGAACTTAAAGCATTGCAGGCCCAGATCAATCCTCATTTTCTGTACAATACCCTGGACGCCATTGTATGGATGACAGAAACAAACAATAACGACAAGGTAGTAGAAATCACCAAGGCATTTTCCAGCTTTTTCAGAATAACTTTAAGCAAAGGAAACGAATGGATAACTCTGGCGGAGGAAATAGAGCATACCAGGAGCTATCTGATAATACAGAGAATGCGTTACAGGGACATTCTATCCTATGAAATAGACGTAGATGACAGTATCCTGAAATGCCGGATATTGAAATTAATTTTGCAGCCAATAGTTGAAAATGCTTTGTATCACGGCATTAAGAATAAAAGAAATCCTGGATCCATTATTGTAAGGGCCAGCAGGTATGGAGATGAAAAAATTCTACTTGAAGTCATAGATGACGGAAACGGAATGACTGAGGAAAGGCTTAGGGAAGTTGTCGCCCATATTAATGCTGACAATTCAGTTTCCAGGAAAAATGAAGGATACGGGCTTAGAAATGTCAACCAGAGAATAAAACTATATTATGGGAAGCAATATGGATTGTCCATTAAGAGTGAATATAAAAAGGGCACTCATGTTTCAGTCATAATACCTTTAGTGGGGGATGAGAATGTATAAGATATTTTTGGTGGAGGATGAAATTATAGTCCGCGAAGCAATAAGAGACAACATTGACTGGGAAAGCCATGGCTTTGTCTTTGCGGGCGAGGCTCCTGACGGAGAGCTGGCTTTGCCTTTGATAGAGGAAATTAAGCCGGATATCCTGATCACGGATATTAAAATGCCCTTTGTCAATGGGCTGGAGCTGAGCAAAATTGTGAAGAAGAACATGCCCTGGATTAAAATTGTGATTCTGAGCGGACATGATGAATTTGAATATACCAAGGAAGCCATCTCCATCAATGTAAATGAATATCTGCTGAAACCAATCACTTCCAAAGATCTGATCAATGCCCTCAACAAGGTTGTGGAGCAAATAGAAGATGAAAAGCGTCAGAAGGAGAATTACCATCTTATCAGCAACCGCCTCAAAGACAGCATGCAGATGATGAAGGAAAAGTTCTTAAGCGATCTGGCTACAGGTGTATTGCCTTATACCGAGGCAATAGAAAAAGCAGACAATTTCGGCCTGGATATAATTGCAAGGTTTTATGCAGCAGTTTTAATAAAGCTGGAATATAACAGGGACCGCAGCAGTTATGAAGATTATTCTGAGTATCTGAAAGCAGAGGAAATAATTAACGATATAGTAGACAAAAATGATGATGTGCTCAAGTATAAGGTCAACCTTAAAAGCATGGTATTGATAGTGAAAAACGATAATGCCGAAGAACTGGAAAGCTATTGCTTTTTGCTGGCCCAGTCAATAAAAAGCGAAGTTGAAAGAAATACCTGCTGTACGATAGCAGCCAGTATTGGAAGTATCCGGGAAAGAATACAGGGCATAGCCAGCTCCCTTAAGGATGCAGAGATTGCCATGAGCTTCAGTTACATCTTTGGAAAAGATGAAATAATCGGCATTCAGGACACCAAATTCTCCAAAATGATCAGCAAGGACCTGTTCTCATTGGATGAAGCAACAATAATTGATTATTTAAGATTTAAAGACGAAAAGTATATACTTGCAAAGCTTACTTCTTTAATAGAGAACATTAAGGACCAGGAGCTGAACCTGTTTTTCTTCACCCAGGTGATAATGAATGTGACCATAGCCGTAACAAAATTTATAGAAGAGCTGGGAGAAAAGGTTGAAAACATTCTGCCTGAACTGGAGGATGTTGAAGGCATAATTGACTGCATATATACTATAGACGGCCTGTTATGCTTTGTCAGGAAACTTATTTCAAGAGCAATTCAGCTGAGGGAGAATAAAAGAAACAACAGGTATGGAGAAATTATCTGGAAAGCCAAGAAATTCATCGATGAAAACTATTCCGATTCCAGCCTCTCCCTCAATATGGTGGCAGAGTATGTAAATATGAGTCCCAGCCATTTCAGCACCATATTCAGCCAGGAACTCAATATGACCTTTATAGAATACCTTACCAGTGTACGTATATCCAAAGCTAAGGAAAAGTTAAGAACCACAAATCTAAAATCCTCCGAAATCGCCTACAGGGTAGGTTATAACGACCCGCATTATTTCAGCCATGTTTTCAAAAAGGAAACAGGATTCAGGCCAACCGATTACAGATCCAGTTATACAGTCAAATCCGAAATAATTTAAATTATTTTCAAAAAAAATTACATCGAGCCATAAAAACCATTAAATATTTATATAGTTTATAAAACTTATTACATTGTGAATATTTCGATAATTATCTAAAATTTAAATAGCACTAGCTATCTTTACAGTTGGTTACCCGGGGATCATCAGGTTGCAATGCTAGTGTAAAAAAAACAGGGGATTAGGAGGAGATTCTGTGAAAAGGAGTGTAATGTTCCGAATCTTGGTCTTGGCTCTTACCCTGGCACTCGCTTTCACCTTTGCTGCGTGCGGCGGAGGCGATAAACCAGCTGAAAAGCCAGCGGAAGAGTCGAAAACTGAAGAACCGGCACCCGAGCCGGAAGCACCGGCCGAATCAGAAGGCGGGGATGAGCCGCAGGCACCTGCGGAACAAAGAACTTACGCCATTGTTTATCCGGTAATCCACCAGTTCTTTGATCCGGTAACCGAAGGGGCAGAAGCCTATGCTAAAGAGCTGGGCAACATTGAGCTCATCATTCAGGCACCTGAAGGCGGAATTGTTCAACAGCAGATTGAAATCATGGAGAACCTTATTTCCATGAAAGTTGACGGTATCGCCATAGGGTCAACCGACCCAGAAGCTTTGGCACCTTACATTGACCAAGCTGTAGACGCAGGTATCCAGGTAATAACCTTTGATACCGACACACCCAACTGTAAGAGAGCAGGCTACCTTGGAACCATGAATTATGAAGCAGGCGTATTCATGGGACACGTTATCGCAAAGCATTTGGATAATAAAGGCAAAGTCATTATCCTGCAGGACGTTCCCACCCAGGGCAATCTGGTAGAAAGACTGCAGGGAATTCAGGACACCATAGAATCCGAATATCCCGACATAAGTATTCTGGATGTGCAATCAGGATATGCTGATCCGGCAAAAAGTGTTGAAGTTCTGGAGGCTATGATAGAAGCCAACCCCGACTTTGACTGCTACACCGGCATAGGCGGAGCCGGCGGACCTGCAGGCATAGCCGTATGGAAGTCCAGAGGATGGACAAGCGAAGACAAGAAGATCATTACCTTTGACAACACCGATGAAAACCTGGACGGTTTAAGAAATGGCATAATAACTGCACTGGTATCACAAAGACAGCACACATGGGGCAAACTCATTATCGATACTCTCAACACACTGTTAGAAGGCGGCACAATTCCTGAACAATACGACACAGGTGTTATAGAAGTTACATTGGATAATATCGACACCTATCAGGATGAAAATTAAGAAGGTTAAGAACCAAGAATTTACACTGCCTCAGGGCAGTGTAAATTCTTGACCAAACAAGCACATTTACTGTAAAAAGGGGCAATACTATGTTTGCGAATTCAAAATCTTCAGTAAGGCTAAATAAAACACAGGAATATTTCAGACTTGTATGGGGACAAAAAGAGTCCAGATTATTCATGTTGCTGGTTATAATGATTGCAATAATGGCCATATTAAGGCCGGATACCTTCTTTACAAGCCAGAATATGTTCAACATACTGAGGCAGATCAGCCTGATTACCATAGTAGCCGTAGCTCAGACATTCATAATTATTTCAGGCGGGATAGATCTCTCCGTTGGATTCTCTCTGGGACTGTGCGGGATAATAATATCCTATCTGTTGGATGCCGGCGTAAATTCGGTTGCATCCATACTTGCAGGGATTTCAGCAAGTGTAGCAATAGGCTTAGTCAATGGATTGATCATAACCATGGTAAAACTTCCGCCTTTCATAGTGACAATCGGAATGTCCTATATAGCTAGAGGGCTGGCATTTGTAATAACAGAAGGCTTTACAATCAGGGTAACAAATCAGTTTGTATCCGGGCTGGCCAATGAGTACCTTGGTCCCATACCTATCATGACCATTATCATGTTCGTTATCGTAATAATAGCCTCCTATATATTGAACAAGACACCTTTTGGAATGAAGACCAAGGCAGTAGGCGGAAACATAGTAGCAGCAAGATTATCAGGAATCAATACGACAAAGCAGAGAATTCTGGTACACACTATAGGCGGAATTCTGTGCGGAATAGCCGGGCTTTTAATGATCGGAAGGCTTAATGCAGGCAACCCCAATGCAGGTATGAACTATGACGTGGATTCCATTGCAGCAACGGTTGTGGGAGGCACCAGCATGACTGGCGGTGAAGGATCCATTCTGGGCACACTTCTTGGCGCCATGTTGCTGGGAGTAATTCGAAATGCGCTGGTACTCTTAAAGGTCAGCATGTACTGGCAGACAGTTGTGGCAGGATCCATCATTATATTGGTATGTTCAATAGACAACCTTACCAAGAGGGACAGGTAACAACGCGAGCTTATGGAGGAATTGCTGGTGAATGGAGATATCATCCTAAGAATGAAAAATATATCCAAGGCTTTTCCAGGCGTGCAGGCACTTAAAAATGTAAATTTTGACCTGAAAAAAGGTGAAGTGCATGCCCTGGTAGGAGAAAACGGTGCGGGCAAGAGTACGCTAATGAAAATCTTAGGCGGCGTACACTTGGCTGATGAAGGAGAAATTGAATTAAACGGGAAAACTGTCCAAATATTGAATCCAAGGGATGCCCTTGATCATAAAATCAGCATTATTCATCAGGAGTTTAACTTAGTTCCTACGTTAAACGTTTCTGAAAATGTTTTCCTGGGCAAAGAGATTATAAAAAAGGGAACGCGGAGCGTTGATAAAAAGCTCATGCGTGAAAAAACCCAAGAATTGCTGGAAAGCTTAGGATTAAGCATAGAAACCAATTATGATGTTCCGGTCAGGTACTTAAGCGTAGCCCAGCAGCAACTGGTGGAAATCGGCAAAGCCCTGTTCAATGAAACAAACATACTGGTTATGGACGAACCTACATCAGTTTTGACGGGCAAGGAGACTGAAATACTGTTTAACCTGATTAACAAGTTCAAAGAAGAGGGAATGGCCATAGTATATATTTCCCACAGGCTGGAAGAGGTTATAACCATCAGTGACCGGATTACCATACTCAGGGATGGAGAACTGATTACAACCCTGGACAACAGGGACAAAAATGTAAGCAAGGATGAAATTGTTGCCCATATGATTGGCCGCAGCATTGAAGATTACTATCCTGACAGAAGCTATGATCATATAAATGGCGAAGTGGTGCTCGAAGTTAATAATCTGACGGCCAAAGGCGTATTTGAGGATGTCAGCTTCCAGGTAAGAAAAGGTGAAATTTTGGGCTTTGCGGGCCTGGTAGGGGCCGGCCGGACTGAAATAATGAAGGCCATATTCGGGGACCTGCATTTTGACAGCGGAGAAATTTTCTTAAACGGCGTCAAAAAGAGGATCAGGTCAACCACGGAAGCTATAAAAGAAGGTATAGTACTGGTGCCGGAAGACAGGAAACAGGAAGGCCTGATCCTGCTCATGTCACTGGCAGATAATATTTCCCTGCCCAATACAGATAGAATAACTTCCTTGGGTACTATACTTCGAAGAAAGAAAACAAACCTGGCAGAGGAATATGTGGAGAAGCTTTCAATCAGGCCGCCGCTTATTAACAGGCCGATTCAAAACTTCAGCGGAGGAAACCAGCAGAAGGCGGTTATAGCCAAATGGCTGGCTACCGATCCGAAGCTGATCATCCTGGATGAGCCCACCAGGGGTGTAGATGTAGGTGCCAAGAGTGAAATCTATTCCTTGGTAAATGAACTGACACGTACCGGGGTAGGAATAGTATTTGTATCATCGGAACTGCCTGAGCTGCTGGGCGTGTGCGACAGGATTCTGGTGGTGCATGAAGGCAGAATTACCGGTGAATTCAGAAAAGAAGAAGCAACAGAAGAAAAAATCATGAGAGCGGCTGCAGGTATGGAAAATTAACTATTGGGAAGGAGATGGCTATGAGGAAACTGCACAAATGTAAAATAACCGTATTAGACAGATTATTGGTAGAGGATCTTGCCAGAGAATATTCAAGTGATCCCAAACTGGGGCCATGTGACATATATGAAAACGGCCAGGAATTTATACTGACGGAAATTGAGAAGCCCGACGGCTTCTGCTCATGGGCATGGGCGGATATTCAAAGGGACGTAACCTCAATAATGACCGGCGGCAATATGCCCTGGGTTAACAGGGATGCCGTTCAGGTTGTCTGCTGCACCGACGGCTTCAGGCCTGTAATATTCAAAATAGAGAGAATAGAAGACTAAACTTGAAAAATTATGAAGCTGCTTCTTGAATATATGCAGCATAAGTTATATAATAGTTCTAAGTTCTATTCGTAGGTCTGTGGTTGAAAATCGATGCCAGTCGCAGGCGAAACGATCCACGTAAGCCGGGGAAATCCCGGCAATCATGGTGCGGCTTAGACGTAAGTCCGTCCTATAATTTTGTAACGATAATCCTGAATTATTACTGCAGTTTTCGAACATGTCTTATATCCTTCTCCCTGGTAAAAATTTAAGGTATTATCATGCAAAATTATAGAGAGAAGCAGTAGTAGGAGGGCAAAACCCTGAGCGAGACTTCCAGACGGCGGATGTGGGGGCAAAGACCAGGTCAGCTAGGGATAGAGCGGTAATAATTTTAAGTGAGGGGATTAAGTCCATGTTCGAAGACAAAACTTTATTTTGCAGAGATTGCGGCTCAGAATTTGTGTTTACCGCCGGTGAACAGGAATTCTACGCTGAAAAGGGTTTTCAGAATGAGCCCGTTCGATGCAAACCCTGCCGTGACCAGAGAAAAGCCGGCAGAAGAACAAATGGCGCCAATGGCAGCAGGAGAGAAATGCATGATGCAATTTGTGCAGCTTGCGGAGTTCCTACCCAGGTACCATTTGAACCTAAAAGTGACAGACCAATATACTGCAGTGAATGTTACCAGGCAAGAAGGTAATCCCCAGATTAGGATGCCTTTTACGATAATATGTCTGTGACGATTTGGTCTAATCCCGGCATAGCGTATGCCGGGGTTTTTCTTTTTAAATATGCTAATACTTTTCCACAAGGCTAAAGCTTGTGGAATCATGTTTTGCACAGGTTTATCCACATTATCCACAGGTATGGTGTCCACATTTTCCACATTTAGAACTTGAAAAATACAAAAAAATTTATAATTATGCATTGCAAATTTATATTTATTCGTTTATAATATGTATAAATGATTCAGACATAAGTTTTAGGGGGAATATATATCATGAAGACAAGCAAAAAAATATTAGCCTTAATATTGGTTTTGGTTATGGCTGTTGCCATATACGGCTGCGGATCAGGCGGCAATGCAGACCAGGCATCCCAGCCTGCACCTGAAAGTTCCAACGGAGGATCTGCAGCTGCAGAGCAAACAGAAGAAGGTAAGGAAGCATCGGACCCCGGCCAGGAAGACGGCATGAGTGAGACCATGAAGAAAATTAAGGAATCGGGGAAAATCATCTGGGGCACCAATGCAGCTTTTCCTCCCTTTGAAATGCGCAAAGGGGACGAGGTTATAGGCGTGGACGCTGAAATTGCGGCTAAAATCGCTGAAAAGCTGGGCGTTGAGCTGGAAGTAGTTGATATGGATTTTGATGGTCTGATCAATGCCTTAAATGCCAATCAGATTGACTTCATCGGTGCCGGTTTCACCATCAAGCCAGACCGTGAAGAGCAGGTTCTCTTTACCGATACCTACTTTAAGGCGGTGCAGACCATAATCGTTCAGGAAGGCAATACAGAGATCACCGGTGCAACAGATCTTGAAGGAAAAACCATAGGTGTGCAAAGCGGAACTACCGGGGATTTTGTGGCCGAGGAATATACCGAGGATGTGGTCCGCTTCGGCAATGCGCTGGAGGCAGCCATCGATCTGAAAAACGGCCGGCTGGATGCGGTCATAGTGGATGACCTTCCTGCCAAGTTGATTGTTGAGGAAAATCCAGGGCTGGTTCTTTTGGATGAAAAAGCAGCTGATGATGAGGAGTATGCCTTGGCAGTGCGTAAAGAGGCCGTAGATCTGAAGGATATAATTAACGAAGTACTGGCTGAATTAAAGGCCGGCGGGCAGATCGATGAATGGGTAGAGGAGTATTCATTCCTGGATTAAGCTTTAATAAACCGTCAGAGTGGAACTTTTGAAAGCCAGCATAAGCATGGTTGCTGGCTTTCTTTCTTGAATTATATGATATTTATAGAAAGCTATTGTAATATCTGGATATTATCATATAAAATTGCTTTAAAAAAGTTAATTGGAGCTGAGGAAGTTGGATGTTTTTTTGAGAATTATCGCCAAGCTTTCTGATGAAATATATTTTAATCTGATTAGGGAAAACAGGTACATGCATTTTGTGAAAGGTCTGGGAGTTTCCCTTCAGCTCACTTTCTTTGCCGCTTTGATAGGCGGAGTAATAGGCCTGTTCGTTGCCCTGGCCAGGCTTACAAACAACAAGGTGCTCAATGCTGTGGCATCCAAGTATGTAGATATCATCAGAGGCACGCCGGTGGTGGTTCAATTGCTGATAATCTATTTTGCAGTCTTTGCATCCACCGAACTGCCGAGGACGACGGTAGCTTCCATCGCTTTCGGCATAAACAGCGGTGCATATGTGGCCGAGCTTATACGTGCAGGCATTCAGGCTGTTGACAAGGGCCAGATGGAGGCAGCCCGTTCCCTGGGTCTTTCTTATGCCCAGTCCATGTATCATATTATCATACCTCAGGCTATAAAGAACATACTGCCCGGCATGGGCAATGAAGTCATTTCCTTATGGAAGGAAACCGCTATTGCCGGCTTTATCGGATTGGAAGACCTGATGCGGGGTGCGGAAATTGTAAGAGGGCGGACTTTTTCCAACTATACACCTTACCTGGTCATAGCCCTTATCTACTTTTATATCACCGTGATGATGACAGCTATGCTTGGCAAAATGGAGAGGAGGATGCGCAAAAGTGATTAAGGTGGTCGACCTGTACAAATCCTTTGGGGATTTGGAAGTACTAAAAGGGATAAACAATGAGATTAACAAGGGCGAAGTGGTCTGCGTAATCGGCCCCAGCGGATCCGGCAAAAGCACCTTTTTGCGCTGCCTCAACATGCTGGAAGAACCTACAGGCGGTGAAGTATATATTGACGGAATACCTCTTACCGAGCATAAAAAGGATATAAACAAGCTGAGGCAGAAAGTAGGAATGGTATTTCAGCAGTTTAACCTGTTTCCTCATATGACGGTAATGGATAATATCACCCTGGCCCCCATTAAACTTAAGGGCTTGAGCCGGGAAGAAGCCAGGGAAAAGGCCGTGACCCTTCTCCGTAAGGTAGGGCTTGCGGATAAGGATTATGAATATCCCAATAAGCTGTCCGGCGGACAAAAACAGCGTGTTGCCATAGCCAGGGCTCTGGCCATGGATCCGGAGATAATGCTCTTCGATGAGCCCACTTCTGCCTTGGATCCGGAAATGGTGGGGGAAGTGCTGAACGTAATGAAGCAGTTGGCAGAGGACGGCATGACCATGGTTGTAGTAACCCATGAAATGGGCTTTGCCCGGGAAGTCAGCAACAGGATTTTGTTTATGGACGATGGAATTATAGAAGAAGAGAACAGCCCGGAAGAGCTGTTCAGCAATCCCAAAAGTGAGCGCACCCGCTCCTTTTTGAGCAAGGTCTTGTAAGGGGAGGATAAGATATGCAAGCAGCAAAGATAGTTTATGCTATCCTGGGCTTTGTAATACTGCTTCCATGGATTGTATACAATGTTAAAAAAAAGCTGTCAAAAACGCGCGTATTGATTATGATTCTGGTATCCGTACTAATTGCAGCCAGCGTATATGCCCATTATCAGTTTACTATAGGATATCAGATTCCTCTGGCAGCAGAGAGGGCAGGCAAGGTTTTCCTGCAGCGCATTGAGGGGCAGATGGATCTTTCTGCCTATCAGAAAGAGATGCAAAAGCAGAAGCTAAGCCCTGATCAGGGAATTCAAACTGTATCTGATGAAGAACTGAAAGCGGCTGGTTTTAACCCGGGGCGGGCTGATGTACTGCTTAGCGAAAGAGTATACCCTGCCGAAGACGACAGTATGATCGTATATGTGTTATACGATGATGGCCGGGTGCCTTTATATTCTTCTATAACACTGAAACAATCGGGTTACAGGTGGCAGGTTGTATCACATGCCTTATTGACTCAAAACGAATTCGAAGAACTTAATGAGGAGCTTAAAATCAAATTCTACTCAACAGGCTCTTGATTAATTTGCAGCCCAAACAATTCAAAATAAGCAGCAATGAGTTCATCCAGCTCATTGCTTATTTTTATTATTTCACTTGTGCTAAGATCCGATATGCGGGAGGAAACCAGGTTATTCAGTTCTTTTCTTTTTTCTTCTATTTTGGAATATAGTTCTATTATATCCATTGCTGAGCTATCCTCCTATTCTGGATACTATTTTGACATATTATTAAAAAGGTTTGTGGATTTCGGAAAAACTAGTGGAAACATTATCAAAAAATGCATAATACGACATAATATTACGTATTATATAATATATATGTAAATCATTGCTATATTAAACGAATATTGTTTAATGAAATAACGAAAGGGTAAAAATTTAATAAAGTACAAACCATATCCTGACCATAAAGGAATTAATAAACTCACATCGAATAAATAAAATATAGGGATATGGGAAAGGAGCTGATCCAATGAATATTATCATTAGCGGCAAAAACCTGGACATTTCTGAAGCGCTGCGAAATCAAATCAACAAAAAGGTAGGAAAATTGGAGCGTTACTTTAACCCAGGCACGGAAGCCCAGGTAACCTTGTCGGTTGAAAAAAACCGGCATATTGTTGAGGTCACCATTCCATTTAACGGTATTATAATCCGCGCCGAGGAATCTACCGATAATATGTATGCCTCAATTGATATGGTGCTGGATAAGCTGGAGCGGCAGATACATAAATACCGTACCAAGCTGGAACGGAGTTTTCGGTCTGGTGCCTTTGTTGATAATAAGATGGAGTTCAGCAGGGATGAGCTCAGCAGCTATGCTGACAAAGGCATGGAAGAGCTGAAAGTAGTTAAAACCAAGCGCTTTGCCGTCAAGCCCATGTCCGTGGAAGAGGCTTTGATGCAAATGGATCTACTTGGACACAGCTTCTTTGTATTTACCAATGCAGATACCGATGAGGTCAATGTGGTGTACAAACGGAAGGATGGAAAATACGGTCTGATTGAACCGGAATATGAATAATTCATATTTAATGATACTTATAACAAAAGACAGGGGAGCGAAAAGCTCCCTTTTTCTGTTTTATTGGTCAAGGAGCGGGAAATCCTTGTAACACAGGAAGTATCGTGATAAAATAAAATGATGAAATTTTAACCGGAGTGAAAGTTATAATGAGTTTTTTAAAGAAACTGCTGGGTGACAGCAATGAACGTGAAATTAAACGTCTGATGAAGACAGTGCAGCAGATAGAAGCATTGGAGCCTGCCATGCAGGCACTGAGCGACAGCGAGCTGAAAGCCAAAACTGCCGAGTTTAAAAAAAGGCATGCCAGCGGCGAGTCTTTGGATGAATTGCTGCCGGAAGCCTTTGCTGTTGTAAGGGAGGCTTCCGTGCGTACCTTGGGCATGCGTCATTTTAATGTGCAATTGCTGGGCGGCATTGTGCTCCATCAGGGACGCATTGCAGAGATGAAAACCGGGGAGGGAAAAACCCTGGTTGCCACCTTGCCTGCCTACTTAAACGCCCTGACAGGCAAGGGCGTTCATATAGTTACGGTAAATGACTATCTTGCCCGCAGGGACAGTGAATGGATGGGCAGGATTTATCGTTTTCTTGGCATGTCGGTGGGCCTTATAGTCCACGGGCTGAAACCTTCAGAGCGGCGCGACAGCTATCTTTGCGACATAACCTATGGCACCAACAATGAATTTGGTTTTGACTACCTTCGGGATAACATGGTTATATACAAAGAGGATATGGTGCAGCGGGAACTTAATTTTGCCATAGTGGATGAGGTGGATTCCATCCTTATTGACGAAGCCCGTACTCCTCTGATTATTTCCGGCGCAGGCGATAAGTCAACCGATTTATATTTCCATGTTGACCGCTTTGTGGTGCGGCTGAAAAAGGATCAGGATTTTGAGATTGATGAAAAGGCCCGCACCGTGCACTTAACCGAAGAAGGGGTAGTCAAGGCCGAGCAGCATTTCGGGGTGGAGAATCTGGCTGATCCGGCCAACACCGAACTGGTCCACCATATTAACCAGGCCTTGAAAGCCCATAACCTGATGAAACGGGACCGGGATTATGTAGTAAAAGACGGCCAGGTTATAATTGTAGACGAATTTACCGGCAGGCTCATGTTTGGGCGCAGATACAGCGACGGCCTGCACCAGGCCATTGAAGCCAAGGAGAATGTAAGGGTCCAGCGGGAAAGCAGAACCCTGGCCACCATAACTTTTCAGAATTATTTCAGGATGTATTCCAAGCTTTCCGGCATGACAGGAACTGCAAAAACTGAAGAGGAAGAGTTCAAATCCATTTATGGCCTTGATGTAGTTGTAATTCCCACTCATAAGCCCATGATCCGGACGGATTTCAATGATGTGGTCTATTTAACCGAAAAAGGCAAATTCAATGGTGTGGTCAAGGAGATAATCCAGCGCCATGCAATAGGGCAGCCCATACTGGTGGGCACCGTTTCCATTGAAGCGTCGGAAAAGCTGAGCCGTATGCTGAAACAGCATAGAATCCCCCATGAAGTATTAAACGCCAAGCACCATGAAAAGGAAGCGGAAATAATAGCCCAGGCCGGTAAGTTTAAAGCGGTTACCATTGCCACCAACATGGCGGGCCGGGGCACCGACATTATTCTCGGAGGAAATCCGGAATTTCTTGCCAAACAGGAGATGAGGCAGAAGGGTTACTCCGATGAGATTATAGCCAAAGTTACCGGTCTGGATGAACTGGAAGATCCTGAACTCATAGAAGCCAGGAAGGCATATGAGGAAATATACAGGAAATATGAGCATGAAACCGCTGTTGAGAGGGAAAAGGTCGTTGAACTGGGCGGGCTTCACATCATAGGCACCGAGCGCCATGAAAGCAGAAGAATAGACAATCAGCTGAGGGGCCGGGCAGGCCGCCAGGGAGATCCGGGTTCTTCCCGCTTCTATATTTCCCTGGAAGATGATTTAATGCGCCTGTTTGGTTCCGACAGAATAAAACATATAGTTGAATCATTAGGCATGGAGGAAGATCAGCCTATTGAACACAAGCTTCTGTCCGGTCAGATTGAACAGGCACAAAAGCGGGTGGAAAGCAACAATTTCAATATAAGAAAGCATGTTCTGCAATATGATGACGTGCTGAATGTGCAGCGGGAGATTATATATTCCCAGCGCCGCAAGGTATTGGAAGGGGAAAATCTGCGCAGCAGCATCATGGATATGGTGGATACCCTGATAGATTTTGCCATGGAGCTCTATCTGGGAGATACATCCCATCCTGACGAATGGGATATAGAAGGCATGATGTCATACTTAGGAAAGATCTGTATACCTCCGGGCTCTATGAATATGGCTGTGGATGATTTATATACCCTTACCAGAGAGCAGCTGAAACAAAAACTGCTGGAAACTGCCGAGGCTGTTTACAGGAAACAGGAAGAGGCAAACGGTGAAGAGGCTATGCGGGAAGCCGAAAGGGTTATTACCCTGAAGGTGGTGGACCGCAAGTGGATGGATCATATAGATGCAATGGATCAGCTCCGCCAGGGAATCGGGCTTCGCGCCTATGGCCAGCAGGATCCCGTTATGGCCTATAGAAATGAAGGCTATGAAATGTTTCAGGAGATGATCCGGGGCATTCAGGAAGAAGTGGTCAGCCTCCTCTATCATCTGAGAGTGCAAACCAGCATGCCTAAGCGGGAAAGAGTTGCAGTGCCTTTGGCAGCAAGCCACGGGGGCCCGCAAAAGCAGAAACCGGTGGTTAAAAAAGACAAGGTTGGAAGAAATGATCCCTGCCCATGCGGCAGCGGCAAGAAATACAAGAAATGCTGCGGTGCATAATAATGCAGGTCAGCGGTTAAAATGAAAGGGTGTGATAAAGGATGATTGAACTGGATCAGGCCAGACAAAGGCTGCAGACAGTGCAGGATATATTCTCCAAGATAGGTGATTCACTTTGACCTTCCCGGGTTAAAGCAAAGGATAGAGGAACTGGAAGCGCAAATGAACCAGCCGGATTTCTGGACCGATCTGGAGCGGTCACAGAAGGTAAATCAGGAAATGAAGGCGCTTAAAAACAAGGTTGAAAGCTGGAAAAAGACCAAGGCCAGGATTGAAGATGCAGAAGTTCTGATAGAGCTGGGGCAGGAGATGGAGGATGAATCCGTTGTTCAGGAGGTTCAGAAGGAAATAAGCCAGCTGGAAAAAGAAGTGGAACGGATGAGGCTGGCCACCCTGCTCAAAGGCCAATATGATTCCCACAATGCCATTATTTCACTGCATGCCGGGGCCGGCGGCACGGAAGCTATGGACTGGGCGGGCATGCTGCTGCGCATGTATACCAGATGGTGTGAAAATAATGGCTATGAGGTTAAAACCCTGGATCTGCTGCCAGGTGAAGAGGCAGGAATTAAAAGTGCCACCCTGCATGTAATTGGAGAAAATGCATATGGTTATTTAAAAGCAGAAAAAGGAGTGCACCGCCTGGTCAGAATTTCTCCCTTTGATGCGTCAGGCCGGCGCCATACCTCCTTTGCTTCCCTGGATGTTATGCCTGAGCTGGAGGATGATAATGACATCGAAATCCGGCCGGAAGAACTTAAGATCGATACCTTCCGCTCCAGCGGGGCCGGCGGCCAGCATGTCAACAAGACTGAGTCTGCCGTCCGCATTACCCACCTGCCTACCGGCATAGTGGTATCATGCCAGAATGAGCGGTCCCAGATTCAAAACAGGGAAACGGCCATGAAAATGCTTAAAGCCAAGCTGCTGGAGCTGAAGGAGCGGGAGACCCAGGAGAAGCTGAATGAAATGAAGGGGGAGCTGAAAAAAATAGAATGGGGAAGCCAGATCCGCTCCTATGTGTTTCACCCCTATAACATGGTAAAAGATCATAGGACCAATGTGGAAACCGGCAACATTCAGGCGGTGATGGATGGGGATTTGGACATGTTTATTCACGCTTACCTGCAAATGCAGGGCTGAGATTGTTTATTATTTAACAAAATTAGTTTTTTGGACTTGTAAAGTTGGCAAATATGTAATAAAATACATTATGGAAAATTTTTAGTGACAGGAGGATTTCAAATGATCAAGATAGGCATTAATGGTTTTGGCCGTATAGGTCGTTTAGTATTCCGCGCTACAGTGGACAACCCCAATGTACAAGTTGTAGGCATTAACGATCCTTTCATTGATCCGGATTACATGGCTTACATGCTCCGTTATGATTCCGTTCACGGGCAGTTTAAAGGAGATATTAAAGTAGAAGACGGAAAATTGGTTGTAAACGGAAATGCAATTAACGTATATGCATCCATGAGCCCTGAAGAAATTCCATGGAATGAGTGCGGGGCAGAATATATAGTTGAATCTACCGGTGTATTTACTACAACCGAAAAGGCTTCCGGACACTTTAAGGGCGGAGCCAAGAAGGTTGTAATATCAGCTCCTTCGAAAGATGCTCCCATGTTTGTAATGGGTGTAAATCATGATAAATATACCAAGGACATGAAGGTAGTTTCCAATGCATCCTGCACAACCAACTGCCTTGCTCCCCTGGCAAAGGTTATTCATGAAAACTTCGGCATCGTAGAAGGTTTGATGACAACCGTTCATGCTACTACAGCTACCCAGAAAACAGTTGACGGTCCCTCCAAGAAAGACTGGAGAGGCGGACGTGCTGCAGCAGCAAACATCATCCCATCTTCAACAGGTGCTGCAAAAGCTGTTGGCAAGGTTATTCCTGAACTGAACGGCAAGTTGACTGGTATGGCTTTCCGTGTTCCTACCATCAACGTTTCAGTAGTTGACCTGACCTGCCGTCTGGAAAAGGCTGCAACCTATGATGAAATCAAGGAAGCTGTAAAGAAGGCTTCAGAAAACGAATTGAAGGGTATCATGGGATATACTGAAGATGCAGTTGTATCCACCGACTTTGTCACCGATTCCAGAACCTGCATTTTCGATGCAGGAGCAGGTATTTCCCTGAACCCCCACTTCGTAAAGCTGGTTGCATGGTATGACAATGAATGGGGTTATTCCAACAAGGTAGTAGACCTCATTATGCATATGGCTAAGGTAGACGCTGAATAAGAACTGTTCTGAAACAGGCTGAATGCCCTTGCTGAAAGCTTTAGCTTGCAGCAGGGGCATCTTTTATTGTATATTTATTTCATGTATTACAACACACAAGTGATAGAGGGATACAATGTCGAAACTAAGTTCTATATTTACAGCAAAAGATATGACAAAAGGCGCACCGTGGAAAAGGATACTGGAATTCTCAATTCCTTTGTTGATAGGCAATATTGCTCAGCAATTCTACAATACAGCGGATTCCATTATCGTGGGCAGGTATATAGGCGACAATGCCCTTGCTGCGGTAGGCAGTGCATGGCCCATATTGAATTTGCTCCTGGTACTCTTTGTAGGCGTGGCAACAGGAGCAGGCATTATGGTATCCCAGTATTATGGAGCTAAGGACAGGGAAAAGCTGTCCCGCACTATCGGAGTATGCTTAACCTTAACTGCCGTAACTTCTCTTATAGTTATGGTTATAGGCCCTCTTTTGACAAGGCCTCTTCTTGTTCTGCTAAATACGCCGGCGGCTATTATTGATTGGTGTAATGACTATCTGATTATATATTTTTTAGGAATTATGGGTTTTTCATACTATAATATCCTTTCTGGAATTCTCAGAGGCTTGGGAGATTCCCTTTCCGCGCTGGTTTTCCTAATCATTTCAACGGCCCTGAATGTTGTGCTGGATATCTGGTTTGTTGCCAGCTTCAACATGGGCGTTCCGGGAGTTGCTCTTGCAACAGTGCTGGCCCAGGCCTTTTCAGCTGTTCTCTGTTTTATTAAGCTGAAGAAAATGTCAGACATTTTCGATATAAAATTAAAATATTTAAAGCCGCTTAAAGAATACAGCTTAAGGCTTATAAAACTCGGTCTGCCGTCTGGTATGACGCAAGCAATCTTTTCCTTTGCCATGGTAACTGTTCAGTCCCTGATCAACAGCTTCGGTGAACTGGTCATAGCAAGCAATGTTATGGTCATGAGGGTGGACGGTTTTGCCATGATGCCCAATTTTTCCTTTGGAACTGCCATGACCACATATGCAGGGCAGAATGTGGGTGCAGGCAGGCTGGACAGGGTTGAAAAGGGTACCAGGTCAGGGCTGAAAATTGCAGTAAGCACAGCAGTTGCCATTACAATAATTATTCTTCTGTTTGGCAGGCATCTTATGAGCATCTTTACCGATACGCCGGAGCTGGTGGATTTCAGCATGCGGATGATGAAAATTCTGGCCCTGGGGTATATCGCAATGGCTGTAACCCAGGTATTGTCGGGGGTAATGCGGGGTGCCGGAGATACCGTCACACCTATGTGGATTTCCCTTATTACCACTATAGGTCTGCGCATACCCATCGCTTACGGCATAGCATATTTTACCAGAAGCAATATGTATCCCAACGGGAGGCCGGAGTCAGTATTTATCTCTCTGCTTGCGGCCTGGGTTCTGGGTTCTGTAATTAATGCTTTCTTCTATGCCAGAGGCAGATGGAGGGAGAAGGCGAATGAGGAGTTTAAGACAAACTCCAGAGCTGCAGTGGAATTAAATGAGTGAAGCATTAAAATATGTGGTAATATAATAATGAGTATACATGATCTCCATATAAAAATCCTTTGAGGGAGTTTTTAATATGCGTGTTGTTCTGCTGGAGCCATTGGGCGTGGCGAAAGAGAAAATCCTTTCCATGGCGGAAAAAATTGAGGGCCTGGGGCATGACTTTATTATGTATGATGACAGGCCGGATACCCAGGATGAACTGGTAAGGAGAGCCGCTGATGCAGATGTTGTTATCCTCAGCAACCTGCCTTTTCCAGATGAGGCAATTAATCAATGTCCAAATCTGAAGCTTATATCAGTTGCCTTTACCGGCATTGACCATATAGGTCTGGAAGCATGCAAGGAAAGGGACATTGCAGTTAAGAATGCCGCCGGCTATTCCACTCCCTCAGTAGCAGAGTTAACCTTCGGGCTTATCATCTCAGTATTAAGAAATATTGTGGAATGCCACGCTGCGGTTAAGGCAGGCAGAACCGGCCAAGGGTTATTGGGCTTTGACCTTGCGGGAAAAACACTGGGAATAGTGGGCACCGGGGCTATTGGGCTAAAGGTGGCAGAAATAGGCCGTGCTTTTGGCTGCAGGCTGCTTGCATACAGCCGTACTCATAAAGATGAAGCGGAAAAGCTGGGTGTAAAGTATGTAAGCCTGGATGAACTATTGACAGAAAGCGATATTGTAAGCCTGCATGTTCCCTTGAACGAACACACCAGGGGGCTTATCAGCCGTGAAAAAATTGCTTTGATGAAACCCGGCAGTATTTTAATCAACACTGCCAGAGGTCCTATTATTGACAGCCAGGCTCTGGCGGATGCTTTAAATGAGGGAAAGCTTGCCGGAGCGGGCATAGACGTGTTTGAAACCGAACCGCCCATTGCAGCGGACCATCCCTTGCTCAATGCAAAAAATGTTGTACTTACGCCTCATATTGCCTATGCAACCAGAGAAGCACTGGAGAGGCGTGCAGAAATTGCTTTTAATAATGTTATTTCGTGGATAAAAAAGAGAGTTAAAACAGCTCTTGATTTTTAGATTTAAATATAGTAATATAATACTTGCTGTTGTGACTGGGTGTGGCGCAGTTTGGTAGCGTGCTTGAATGGGGTTCAAGAGGTCGGAGGTTCAAATCCTCTCACCCAGACCAGCAAAAACCGCTTGAATACTGGTTTTCCAGTATCAAGCGGTTTTTCTTATTATCTAATTAGTATTTTTCTCTGGGTAGGTGGGAGAATAAAATTGCTATAACCAAAAAGCAACCCATCATTAAGGAGGTATAAAAAGGTGACAGATAATAAAGAGACGATAAAGTCTCTTAATCAGCTTTTACAAGGAGAATACATGGCGGTTGAAAGCTTCAACAACTTTATTTCTAAGCTAGAGGATGAGACTGTGAAGCAAACATTTAAGGAAGTTCAGAAACAGCATAGAGAGAATATTGATAAACTCGCAAGCTATATTCAAGATATAGGTGGACGAGCTGAAGAGAATCTTGGAATGAAGGGAATAATGGGAGATATTAAAATTAATATGGATTTAGGTTCTGATGCAGATAAAGCAGAAATCATAGAAAAAGCTATTGAAGGAGAAACCAAAGGTGTTAATATGGCAGAAAAAGTTCTAAGGGGGAACTTGGACGAAAAATCAAGAGATATTGCGGGCGAAATATTGCATATGGATAGAAAGTCTATTGAAAAAATAAAAAGCCTGCTATAGAGCCATAAGGCTTTTTTTCATGTGACAAATTGTTTTTCAAAAGATTATGAAAGTACTAGTAGAATTTCCTCGTATTA